>Ga0310696_10000778_pt1 | contig 47693 bp, 41 predicted proteins | sample AusTroGonzalo_MG_4_FD_203885 | JGI IMG/M metagenome (GOLD analysis project Ga0310696, IMG submission 203885) | Bovine rumen microbial communities from tropical cattle in Woodstock, Queensland, Australia - Gonzalo_02 (v2) (version 2) | ecosystem: Host-associated > Mammals > Digestive system >... | reverse complement strand
CAAGCTTCTCCCGCGCTGCCCCTCGACTTGCATGTGTTAGGCCTGTCGCTAGCGTTCATCCTGAGCCAGGATCAAACTCTTCGTTGTAAAAAGAAATTATAAGATAGCTCAGAATAACCGATTTATTCAAGTGTAATTGTCGGGAACCGTAATAAATTCACAATTCACAATTCACAATTCACAATGAAGGAATCGAAATTCACAATTGAGAATTCTCAGTTCTTGTACTACATCTTGTTATAATAGACAATCTTTCAAAGATCTCATTTGCTTGGGCTCAAATTTTTGAGCGAAAGCGGATGCAAAAGTACTACAAATTTTTGACATGACCAAATTTTATTGCATTTTTTTTGCATTTTTTTTGTAAATCGCTGATAATCAGCACTGATATTTTTTGCCTTTTTAGAAGTTAAGTATCTCTCCTGCATAAAAACAGCCCCTTTCGTGCGAAAGGAGCTATTTGCGTACGTGCATATATAAGGAACGCACGTATATGTACGCAGGCGCGTTATTCAGTCTTTTTAGCCTTTGCCGGAGCTTTCTTAGCCGGAGCCTTAGGAGCTTCAGCAGCAGGTTCTTCTGCCTTCGGCGCTTTCTCAGCCGGTTTCTCAGCCTTTACAGCCTCTGCTACACCGGATTTGATGTCCTTGAGTTCCTCTTTGAGTTCCTTACCCTCTAGAATCTCACCGGAAGTGAGCTGTTTGTAAATAGAAGCCTCGATACCCAGAAGAGCCGGAACAGCGAAGATGGCAATGATGAGAACGAGGATACCGCCGATAGCCGTGAGCCAGTCTACATCACCGATGGAGAAGATACCGCTGATGATACCGCAAATAATCTGCAGGCACAAAACAACGATGAACTCCGTCCAGAAAATACGCCATTTGTTACCGTAGGTAATACGGTTGGACTCATGCAGCGCCTCCATTGCGTTCATATCTTTGTCCACGAAGAGCACAGTCGCGAAGGACCAAGCTACAGCGATTACCAATCCCGGGATGATACCGAAGAGGACACCGATAAACACCGCGCCGTTCATCAACGCCATGAGGATGAAGAACTCACCCATGTTACGACGATACTTCGACTCGAAGATAAAGAGCGGGTTGAGAATGTTTCCCTTTGCCATCTCTGCGGGAAGCGAGCACATAGCGATAGTGGTACCCACATTCAGATACGGAATCCAAATGGTAACCAGATAGAGCACTGCGGTAAGCACGAGGCTCAGATAATTAACCAAAGCGATAGCGATACCATCCTTGATGGTCGCAATGATGTTCAGTTTTTTGTTCATAAGCGTAAATAATTTTAGTTAAAACCCATTAACGCTGCAAAATTAGTAAAAAATTTTGATATATGCAAATATTTTTGTAATTTTGCGCCAGTTTTGGCATTGGTCTGCCATTTTGGCAGTTTTAATGACGATGGCACATTATTTGAAATTGATGAAATGAGCGCAAACAAAGTTTGCTCAATGATGCTGCTACGCAGCCTAATGATGAAAAAAACAATAAAAACAACAAATACTATGAGCAAAATTCAACCATTAGCAGACCGCGTGTTAGTAAAACCTGCGGCTGCAGAAGAGAAAACTGTAGGAGGAATCATCATTCCTGACAGCGCGAAAGAGAAACCGCTGCGCGGTGAGGTTCTCGCCGTAGGCGAAGGCACAAAAGACGAGGCAATGGTTCTTAAAGCCGGCGACAAAGTGCTGTACGGCAAATATGCCGGTACGGAACTGGAGTTGGACGGCGAGAAATACCTGATAATGCGGCAGTCTGACGTGCTGGCGAAAGTGGAATAAGGACCGCTTCGCTAAATGAACAAGGAATAAAGACAATAATGATTTAGTATTATGGCAAAGGATATTACATACAATACCGAAGCGCGGGACGCGCTGAAGAGAGGCGTTGACCAGTTGGCTGACGCAGTAAAAGTGACCTTAGGTCCGAAGGGACGTAACGTGATTATCGACAAGAAATACGGTGCGCCGCATATCACCAAAGACGGTGTGACAGTAGCCAAAGAGATTGAACTGGCAGATGCCGCCGAGAACCTCGGCGCACAACTCGTCAAAGAAGTGGCTTCGAAGACCGGCGACCAAGCGGGTGACGGCACGACGACCGCTACCGTTCTGGCACAAGCCATCGTTGGCGTAGGCCTGAAGAACGTGACGGCAGGCGCTAACCCACTCGACCTCAAGCGCGGTATCGACAAAGCGGTGGCTGCCGTTGTAGCAGAAATCAAGAAGAACGCCGTTGTAGTAGGCAACGACTTCGACAAAATCGAGCAAGTGGCTACCGTTTCGGCTAACAACGACGCGGAAATAGGCAAACTGATTGCCGACGCGATGCGCAAAGTGAGCAAAGACGGCGTCATCACCATCGGCGAAGCCAAAGGTATGGACACCACTATTGACGTGGTACAAGGCATGCAGTTCGACCGCGGATATATCAGTCCGTATTTCGTAACGAACACCGAGACGATGCAGGTGGAGATGGAGAAACCGTATATCCTTATCTATGATAAGAAAATCTCCAACCTCAAAGAACTGTTGCCTGTTCTCGAACCCGCCGTACAAAGCGGCCGTCCGTTCCTGATTATCGCAGAGGACGTGGACAGCGAGGCCCTGACCGCATTGGTTGTCAACCGTCTGCGTGCGCAGTTAAAGATTTGCGCCGTGAAGGCTCCGGGCTTCGGCGACCGCCGCAAAGAGATGCTTGAAGACATCGCCATCCTCACCGGCGGTACCGTCATCAGCGAAGAGAAAGGTATCACCCTTGAGCAGGCTACGTTAGAGATGCTCGGTACCGCCGAGACGATTAACGTCAGCAAAGACAACACGACGATCGTCAACGGCGCCGGAAACAAAGAGGCCATCGCCAACCGCGTAGCCCAAATCAAGGCGCAGATAGCCGCAACGAAGAGCACTTACGACAAGGAGAAACTGCAAGAGCGTCTTGCCAAACTCGCAGGCGGTGTTGCCCAGTTGAACGTAGGTGCCGCTTCGGAGGTTGAGATGAAAGAGAAGAAAGACCGCGTGGATGATGCATTAAGCGCTACACGTGCAGCGATTGAAGAAGGTATCGTTCCCGGTGGCGGCGTGATGTATATCCGCGCGCAGGTTGCCCTCGAAGGTCTCAAAGGCGAGAACGAGGACGAGCAGACCGGTATCGAAATCGTACGCCGTGCAATAGAAGAACCGCTGCGTCAGATTGTGAACAACGCCGGCAAGGAAGGTGCGGTTGTCGTTGACAAAGTACGTGCCGGCAAGGCAGACTACGGTTACAACGCCCGTACGGACAAATACGAAAACCTGTACGAAGCCGGTGTGGTTGACCCAGCCAAGGTAGCCCGCGTGGCATTGGAGAACGCCGCTTCCGTAGCCGGCATGTTCCTGACCACAGAGGCCGTGATTGTAGAACATCCGGAAGAGCACCCTGCACCGGCAATGCCCGCCGGAGGCATGGGAGGGATGATGTAAGAAAAAAGCACCTTCGGGTGCTTTTTTTATTGGTCGTTGGTCGTTAGGCGTTGGTCTTAAGCCAGATGACTGCGTCACTCTCCAGCGTCCAATTGGGCAGAGGCGAAGAAGGAGTATAGCCTGCATTGCGATAGAGCGCGGTGCAGGCTGTGTTTTGGGTGGAGATGACAGCGTATAGCACGCGCAGGTTCAGATGTCCGAAAGCGTATTCTTCAAGTTGGCGAAGCACTTCCTTCCCCACTCCTTTGCCGCGGTACTCCGGCGCGATATACATACCTAAGGCGGCACGTCTGTTGCGCGGGTCGAAGTCAAAGAGGTCGATGCAACCGAGGGTGGCTTTTGGCTGTTGGCTATTAGCCGTTGGCATTTCTTCTATTATCAAACGTAATTGGCCGTCCTTGTAGATGTCGCCGGTAGTGGAGGCGATGTAGTCACGCAGGTCCTGTTGCGAAAGCGGATTATGGTTGCTGCCGTCCGCCCACGCCGAGGCATCGTTCTCCCATTGATAGAGGAACGGAAGATCGGAAGGTTCCACCTTCCTTAATTTCAAATTTATGATTTCTGGCTTATGATTTTCCATTTAGTCAAATAACTTCGCAAAGAAGCCTTTTTTCTTCGGACGGAGGTCCTCCATATTCCCTTTCGGCGCGGGTTCCCACGGATGTCCGGTATGAATCATATTATATATGACTCCCCACTCCGGCAGTCCGCATAAATTACGGTCATCAATATAGATATCCGCCACGACCTTCCGGTTGGCGCGCTCCTCGGGTTTCTCCTCGGGATAGTTGGAATTGACGGCATAGAACTCCAGTCCGCGCGACTTGCAATAATCCAGCGCTTCGTCCAGCAACGCACCTTCGCGCACCGTCCAGAGGATAATCTGATGATGGTCCTCTTCCTGCAGTTTTTTCAGCGTCTGAATGGCAAACGGAATGGGTTTACCTATCTTCGGGTACTCGTGGGTCACGATAGTACCATCAAAGTCACAAGCAATAATCATGGCTGTTCATCGTTTGTCGTTAGTAATTTTCTTCGTTCGGGTCTTGGGGTTTCATCTCCTGCTCCATCTTGCCGATGGTAGGTTTGGAGAAATACCAAGCGATAGCCGCGATAGCCGCCACCCAAAGCATCGATTTATAACCTCCCATCCAATAGAAAGCAACAATACCAAGCGGCATCGCATTGCTCACCAGCAATATACGTGCGCCCGCCAGTTTGAAATATTTGCGCTCCGTCTGCGGGTTGAAGAACTTGACCAGATAAAGGCCGAAGGGGATAGTCAGCAAGGCATCGAAGATGATGATATACTGCACTATCACGCCGAGGTGCGAACTCGGGTCCAAAGGTTCGTACAGGTTCTTCGAGAACGCATAATACATAGCCGTCAGCGCAATAAGCGCTATAACCATCTGGCTATAATATATCCAATTGAGTTTTCTAACTGTTTCCATATAAAGTGTTCAGTGTTCAGTGTTCAGTGTTCAGTTTTCAGTATTCAGCCATCAGCCCTTAAATTCGGTTCGGTTGACGATAGAGCGTCCGAGCGTAATCTCGTCCGTATATTCGAGTTGGTTGCCTACGGCGACGCCGCGTGCGATTTGTGATATCTTCAAACCTGTCGTTGGTCGTTCGTCGTTGGTCGTTAGTCCATGATTTTGCAGGCGGCGGTAGATGTAGAAATTGGTGGTGTCGCCCTCCATGGTGGTAGGCAAGGCAAGGATGATTTCATCAATACCGCCTTTCGCCACACGCTCAATAAGCGAATCAATCTCGATATCCTTGGGTCCGATGCCTTCCATCGGCGAGATGATACCTCCGAGCACATGATACACGCCCGTATATTGGCCCGTGTTCTCTATCGACATGACATCCTGCACGTTCTCCACGACGCAGATGGTACTATGGTCACGGCGCGCGGAGCCGCAGATAGGACAGACCTCCGTATCGGATATATTATGGCATTCGCGGCAATAGACCACCTCTTTCTTGAGCCGCGTGAACGCTCCTGCAAAAGCCTCCACTTCAGCGTCCGACTGCCGCAAGAGATGCAACACAAGGCGCAACGCCGTTCTGCGTCCTACGCCCGGCAATGAAGCCATCTGGTTCACCGCCTGCTCCAACAATATACTTGGGTAGTCGTTGGTCATTGGTCGTTGGTCGTTGGTAGTTCGTCGTTGGTCGTTCGTCGTTGGTACACTATCCTTTCTTGGCCCAACGGGCGGGTAAGACACGATAGGGGTAACGGTCGCGTATATCCTGTGCATTCGGACAGTCGCAACGGTGGATACGGATTCCTTTGAGCACGGAGACGAAGGCGAAGATGGGGTCACCGGGTTCCGGGTTGCAGCACCGAGAGAGGTTGAAATCCACGTTCTTCACGTTCATATCCACCTCAATGGCCAAGCCCTTCAGTTCGGACTTATCGACATACTCCGTATGTTCGCGCGGCGTATTCGGCGTCTCTTCAGCCTCCGTGAGTACATCGCGCAGACGCTGCACATCTTCTTTGCCGGTCGCCACGGACTGATACATATCTGACACCGCCTTGTATCCGAGGCGCGTCGCCATCTTGGTGATGTCCCCTTCGGTGTAGTTGATTTTCCAGTTCTTGAACTTGCGGTCGATAATCTCCTTGCCCTCCGCCGCCTGCTTATACTCTATCTCCTTGAGCGCCTGACGAATCTTGCTCTTCGCCTTGGTGGACGCCACGAAATTGAGCCAATCGGCATTCGGGTGCTGATTAGGAGAAGTGAGGACGGAGACCTGGTCGCCGTTCTCCAGTTTCTGACGGATAGAGACGTTCTGATTCCGGATAGTACCTCCCACGCAGTGGGAACCGACATCGCTGTGTATCGAATAGGCGAAGTCGAGCACCGTCGCTCCCTCCGGCAGACGCCGTAAGTCACCCGTAGGCGTAAAGACGAACACGTCGCCTTTCTTCTGCACGATAGAGCCCTTGACACCCTTGTACGACCAGTGCGCCGCCACGCCTTTCTCCGCCACCTCATCCATGCGCTTCGTACGAATCTGCACCTCTACCCACCGTTTCTCGGGACCGAGCACCGTGGTATGCAGCGACTCATAACCGTTCTCCTTGGGCACAGACAACCAATCGCGCAAACGCTTGGGGTTCGGCGGGAAGATATCGGTGATAAGCGAATAGACTTGCCAGCAGTCCGATTTCTCTTTCTCGGGCGGCGAGTCCAGGATGATGCGAATCGCAAAGAGGTCGTAAATCTTATCCACGCCGCAGTGCTGCGCCTGCATCTTATGATAGATAGAGTGTATGGATTTCGGACGACCCTTGATAGTAAAGGTAAAGCCTTCGGCTTTGAGTTTGGCCTCCAACGGAGCGATAAACGAAGCGATATACGCCTCGCGCTCCGCTTTCTTGGCATTCAATTCATGGGCGATATACTTGTATGTATCGTAGTCGAGGAACTTCAGCGCGAGGTCCTCCATCTCCGTCTTAATCTGATACAGACCCAAACGATGCGCCATCGGAGCATGGAGCGTCTGCGTCTCTTTGGCAATGTGCCGGCGACGGTCAGAGTCGCCCTCGGCGTCTAACTGACGAAGGACCTCCAATCGCTCATTGAGGATATCAAAAAGGACTTTATCGCTATTTTCCATTATTGCGCAATCAAAATCGGGCACAAATGTAGTAAAAAAAATCTATTTATACAAATAAATACGATTATTTTTCACAAAATATTGCACATATCAAAAAAAAATTGTAATTTTGCAGCGTATTTTTGAAAACTAACAAATTTATACCTATAATGAAAACAAGTAGAATCATTATTATTTGTGCGCTTATCGCGGCTGCAGTGCTGATGGCAGTCTTCTGCGTACAGAGCGTTACTACTCCTATTAAGTTTGAGAACACACGTGCCGAGCGTGAGGTAGCAGTCATCAAACACTTGGTTGACTTGCGCACCGCAGAGGTTGAGTACCACCACCAGAAGGGTGTTTTCACCGCCAATCTGGATTCGCTTCTTCTTTTCCTGAAGACCGCTCCGAAGAAAGAGGTGCTGAAGGAAGGTAGCCTGACTGACAAGCAGTTAGAGGCAGGTCTGACCGAGCACAAGGCTGTCAAGATTCTGAATGAAGCGAAGAAAAAAGCGCTGAAGAAGAACAAGTTCGAGACGGCTGACGAGTTGTATGCATTCGTGTGGGCGAATGATGCAGACGTGAAGAAGAACGGCTTGGCCGGCTTCCGTCGTGACACCATTGAGTTGAACATGCTTCAATCACTTTACAAAGGAGAATATGACGAGAACAGCATTGACGTCATCGTAGAGATTCCGTTCAGCAACGGAGAGCGTTTCGAGATGGAGACCAATAACGACTATAAGACCAGCCAGGGCATCCGTGTTCCGCTGTTCGAGGCACGTGCGCCGTTCTCAAGTTATCTGAGCGACCTGAACAAACAGGAGTTGGTGAACCTCATCGACCGCGAGGAGAAATTAGAGCACTTCCCCGGACTGAAAGTCGGTGACGTATTCTCGCCGAACAACAACGCAGGAAACTGGGAATAAGCGCTGCGCGCTTAGTTTAGCGTTTAGCGTTTAGAGTTTAGAGTTTAGGGTTTAGAGATGCGCATAATCTCTGGCATATACGGGGGGCGGCGATTGTCGCCCCCTAAAAATATAACCGCGAGGCCGACGACCGACTTCGCCAAGGAGAGCCTGTTCAACCTGCTCAACAACCGGATGGACTTTGAGGGCATTGATGTGCTGGACCTCTTTGCGGGTACCGGCGGCATCGGTATCGAGTGCGTCAGTCGCGGTGCGCGGGAAGTGACGGCGGTGGAGATTGCGCACGTACAGCAGAACTGGATTATCGCGTGCTGCAAGCAACTCGGCATCCGCAACCTGTCCGTCATCCGCGGGGATGTATTCAAGTTCCTCAGCGCCTGCCGTATTAAGTACGACCTTATCTTCGCGGACCCTCCTTACGCCTTGGAGCAGTTACCTACCCTGCCGGACATGATATTAAAGCCGTCAGCCGTCAGTAGTCAGCCATCAGAATCTATTCTCAAAGAAGGCGGATGGCTCGTGATAGAGCACGGCAAGGACACGAATTTCACATCCCATATGCGACACGTGGAGACACGCACCTACGGGAGCGTACACTTCAGTTTCTTCCAATAAAAAAGAGGCTCTCAAGCCTCTTTTCTTATATCTCTACATACACTTCCAGCAACTTGCACGTTTGCTTCGGTTGTATCCGGATATCATTGAGCGTGGCAGGGATGAGCACAGCCTCCCCCTGACGGAGTGCGACGGTCTTGTCTTCCGATTCGCAGTCCAGCGCCGTCACTTCGCAAGCACCGTCCACGCATATATATGCCACAAAGGAATCCAAGGGAGCATAGTCGCGTTGTACGGTTTGCGTGATATCCAGGATATTCGCCGTGAAATACGGTGTCTTCCGTAAGTTAACGGCTCCGTTTTCCACAGGTTCCGGGTGCGAGACCGACACATCGTTTCTGGGCGCGAAGTCCATGACTTGCAGCGCCTTGTCGAGTTTGAGCGGACGCATGCGTCCGTCGTTACCGACGCGATTATAGTCGTAAAGGCGGTAAGTGATATCGCTGTTCTCCTGAATCTCCGCGACGATGGTATTACGGCGCATGGCGTGTACCGTGCCGGCAGGGATATAGGCTACGTCGCCCGCGCGAACCTTATATTCGCGCAGGTAACGCGCGAGAGAGCCGTCCTGTATCGCAGAATGGATAAGCGAGGCGTTCATCTCTTTGTTCCAACCCAGATAGACAGCGGCGTCCTCTGCCGAAGGCAGCACGTACCACATCTCCGTCTTACCGAGGCATTTCTCGTTCTCGAGGGCGTACTCGTCGTCCGGATGCACCTGAATAGAGAGGTCATCCGTGGCATCAATGAATTTGAGCAATAGCGGGAAATGGTTTCCGAAGACATCATACACTTTTTCGCCCACCAGTTCATCCATATATACCTCGAGCAGGTCCTGGAGGCTGTCGCCAGCATGCGAACCGTTTGCCACCTCTGTCGGGTATTTCTCCACATCAGAAATCAGCCATGCCTCGCCTACATTCTCGTAGTCGGCCGGCACATGGTCATACCAGTGCTCTATAGTGTGTCCGCCCCAAATCTTATGGAACAACTGCGGACGGAATTTAAAAGGATAAAGCATTTTATTTAATTTTCCTAATGTGTTTTTCCCATTTCCATGCGGAGGCGAGCACATCGCGAATGGGTGTGTCTGCCTTCCACCCCAACACTTCGTTGGCTTTCTTCGGCGCCGCCCATACCTGCTCGATGTCTCCTTCGCGACGACCGACGATGGTATAAGGTATCTTCACGCCGGTGGCAGCCTCGAACTCACGGATGAGCGTGAGCACGCTCAGACCGGTACCGGTACCGAGGTTGAAGACCTCCACCTGGTCGCGTTTCTTCGCGTGAAGCATTCGGTCAATCGCCTTCACGTGCGCTTTCGCGAGGTCCACCACATAGATATAATCGCGGATACAGGACCCGTCCAGCGTATTATAGTCATTACCGAAGACCTTCAGTTCGGGACGGAGTCCCGCAGCGGTCTGCGTGATGAACGGCAGCAGGTTCTGCGGCACGCCGTTCGGCAGTTCGCCGATAAGCGCGGACGGATGGGCACCGATAGGATTGAAATACCGAAGAATGGTCGCATGCAGGTTCTTATTCGCGTGCGCCTCGTCGCAGATAATCTCTTCGTTAATCTGCTTGGTATTTCCGTACGGCGAGAGGGCTTTCTGTATCGGCGCTGTCTCGTCCACCGGCAGATGGTCTGCGTCAGGCTGACCATATACCGTACACGACGACGAGAAGACGAGGTTAGGCACTTGGTGTAACTTCATCACATCCAGCAAGGTGATAAGGCTGCCGAGGTTATTGCGATAATAGAGCAGCGGTTTCTCCACCGACTCTCCCACCGCTTTGCTCGCCGCGAAATGGATGACGCCGACGATGTCCGGATAGGTGCGGAAGAGCTTATCCAAGTCCATGAAGTTGCCGCAGTCGATATTCGCGAAATCCGGTTTACGCCCCACTATCCCCGCGATGCCGTCCAGCACGTCAATGGATGAGTTACTGAGGTTATCGACGATAGTCACGTCGTAGCCTTGCTGCATCAGTTCAACTGTGGTGTGCGATCCGATATATCCGGTACCACCGGTAACAAGTATTCTAGCCATCAGTATTCAGTTTTCAGTATTCAGTATTCAGTATTCAGTATTCAGTTTTCAGTATTCAGTTTTCAAAATAACTTCGCGGGGTACTCCCCTTTCGCGATGAGCTGGTTGATTTTCATCACTACCTGCGGACGATCTTCCGCGTAGGTGACGCCGAACCATTTCGACGGCGTATCCAATACGCGGCAGGAAGCCTTGCCTTCTCCGATGAGTTGGTTGACAAGCGTCGGGATATAGAACTCCGACTTCAGTTCCTGTCCATGCTCGCCAAGGAAAAGACGGAAGGCTTTCTCGGTATATTGGAAATACTCCGGCGTAAAGCCCCACATATTCATCGAAACGGGCGTGTGCGGGTCCAGCGGAGTATCTTTACCGTCCTCGGTAAAGACAATCTGGCCGTTCTTCTCTTCAATCTTCGTGCGCTCGACGACATCGGTCAGCAGTCCGTTCTCGTCCGTAGTACAGACTCCGCGGCTGACAGCACCGTTCTCGCTGAGGGTGTTGGCAACGCGGTAACCGACCATGCAGTAACGGCCTTCTGTGCCTTCGATGGAACAGAGGTAGTCCGCCAGCACTTGGAACGACTCCTTGCCGTAGAAATCATCGGCATTGATGACGGCGAAGGGTTCACGGATGATATCCTTGGCCATGAGGACGGCATGGTTGGTTCCCCACGGTTTGGCGCGTTCGGGGTTGTAGGTGCAGCCTTCCGGAACTTTGTCGATAGCCTGGAAGCACACTTCGCAGGTCACTTTGTCCGCATATTTGGACAGCACTTTCTCACGGAAGTCTGCCTCGAAGTCCTTACGGATGACGAAAACGATTTTCCCGAAGCCTGCGCGTAGCGCGTCAAAGACGCTATAGTCCATGATGGTCTCGCCGTTGGGTCCCAGACCGTCTAACTGTTTGAGTCCGCCATAACGGCTTCCCATGCCTGCGGCCAATATAAATAATGTAGGTTTCATATTTTTAAGTATTCAGTTTTCAGTATTCTTAGCCCCAAGGGGCACGATTATTCACCGTGTGAATTTTCAGTTTTCAGTATTCTTAGCCCCAAGGGGCACGATTATTCGCCGTGCGAATTTTCAGTATTCAGAGTTATTCGTTGGCAATGATGGTCTTGCCGTTTTTCTTTTTATGCTTGAACCAAAGGCCATATACCTCGGAGCAGTTACCGGCGGTGATGAAGGCTTTGATGTGATTGTCACGGATGAAAGCCATCAGGGAAGAGAACTCATCCTGCGTCAGAAGCACCTGAATCTCCAAGTGCTCTTCACCGCTGTATCCGCCCTGTATCTTATATATCGAACAGCCGCGTACCAGCACATCGACTATATACTGCCGTACTCGCTCCGGTTCGGCGGAGACGATACATACACGCTTGCGTTTGTTGAGCGAGGCCGTGAAATAATCAATCGCCAGTCCGTTTATCCACGTGCCGATAATACCGATGACCACCATGCGGAAGTCATTGATGAGGAAGGCCGTGCAGCAGATGATGATTCCGCCGATGGCGACGGATGTGCCGATATCGAAATGCAGGTATTTGTTGACTATCTTTCCGAGGATGTCGAGGCCGCCGGTAGAGGCGTTGATGCGGAAGAGGAACGCCTGGCACGCACTCAACAGAAGCACGAAGCAAATCAGGTCAAACCACACATCTCCCATTCCCAAACCGCCACTCATCACCGATTCGCGCACTTGCTCCAGCACTTCGCCCGAACGGCTCAGCAGATACGGATGGCCATGTGCGTCAAGAACCGACTGCCCTGCCTGTAACTGCGCAAGGATGTCCGGATTCTCAATCACCTTATGCGTGAGGTTGGTGTACGGATAGATGAGGTCCCACAGTTGTGTCAACGGACCGAGAATCATCGCCGTATAGACGGTCTTTGCGCCGAACTCATTGCCGATAAGGATAAACGCGAGTAACAGCAGGAAGGCGTTGATGCCCATCACCAAATAGGAGAACGTAGCCGCACTGCCGCCTATGAGCGTATTCAGCACGATTGAAAGACCGGATATAGAACCGACGATGAGATGGCTCGGCATCAGGAAATAATACACAGCTATGGCGCCGAAACTCATTCCGACGGTCATCATCAGCAGTTCTTTCCAGAACTTAAGCGTTCCTAAGGCGTGCCAGAATGAAAGGAAGAGATTCTTCCAATGTTCGGCAGTAAAATAGATTTTAAGGTGTTCCATTTTCTCTAAACTCTAAACTCTAAGCTCTAAACGCTAAACGCTAAACGCTCATCCTTCCCTCACCAGCAACCGCGCTGTGCGGCGGGTGGTCTGGCTGAGCATGATAGTCCGACCGGCCTTGGCGCGCTCGAGGATTTCCGGCGTCGTGCCACGAATCGTCAGCAGCGACAGGTGGTCGTTATAGGTCACATTAAAATGTTGCTTCAACTCTTCGATTGCATCGGGCACGAAACGGGTGTCATCGACGCAGACGGAGATGGTCACGGCGGAGGATTGTATCAGCGCCACTTTCAGACGGTGACGGTGAATAACCTCGAATATCTCACTCAGGCTCTCCTCCAGCACAAAGGCGAAGTCTTTCGCGCGCATGGTGATAAGGAGCTGGTTCTTACGCCAGATGTACACCGGCACGTCAATCGGCCCTACACCGTCCGCAGCAATCTTCGAACCGGCTGCCGTCGGGTTACCGAATGGCTTGACGAAAAGCGGAATCTTCTTGTTCTCCAGTGGACGGATGGTCTTGGGGTGAATGATCTGCGCACCGGAATAACTCAGTTCGACAGCGTCCTGGTAACGGAGCGAAGGAATCAGTATCGTGTCTGCTTCGAGGCGCGGGTCTGCGTTCAGAATACCCGGCACGTCTTTCCAGATGGTCACCGACTCGGCATCGAGGTAGTTACCTAACAGCGCGGCGGTGTAGTCCGAACCCTCGCGACCGAGCGTCGTGCGTTTGCCGTCCGCGGTGCCACCGATGAATCCTTGCGCAATCACTATCTGCGGTCTGTTCGGCCTCTCCCACCCTGCGCGGATAGCCGCGGCACTGGCGGTGTTGTCCACACGCGCTTCGCGCCACGTATCGTCCGTGCGCAGCAGTTTGGGCATATTCCACCATTCGACGGACAAGCCCTGCTTGAGCAGATAGACCGCGATGATCTGCGTGGACATAATCTCGCCGAGCGAGACCACCTGGTCGTAGTTCTCATCAAACGGCAACTGCGGGTCGAAAGGTATCTCGCCTTGCAGGCGGATGTCCGAACCGGGTTTGAGGCCCAGTTCCTTCATGATGGCTACATGGTAGTCAATGATATCGACCCATTGGTTGAGCGCCTGCTCCTCCTTGCCGGCATCGAGGAACTCCACCACACGTTCGAGGGCATTGGTCGTCTTGCCCATGGCGGAGACCACGACCATGAGGTCGTTTGTCGTTTGTCGTTGGTCGTTTGTCGTTGGTCTTCCGTCGTTGGAAACGGCCATGCGTACAATCGACTCGAGGTTCCGGACGCCAGCCGCGTCCTTCACCGATGCCCCGCCGAACTTATAAACTTTCATCAATTAACAATTATCAATTAACAATTAACAAAGGGCTTGTAGTAGGTTTGGTGCAAAACTTTTAGAGTTCGTACAGACTTCCAATTTTGTACCAAATTCCTTAGGACGCTTTGTTCATTGTACATTGTTCATTGTACATTGTTCATTGTACACTTAGATATTCGCCATGCGAATGGCAGTATAGGCGCCTTCAACGCCTTTGTTCCCCAACTTGCCGCCACAACGGTCCAGCGCCTGCTGCTTATTCAGCACCGTGAGTACCGAGAAGATGACGGGCACTTTGCCTTGCGCATTCAATGCCGCCACACCTTGTGTCACGGACTGGCAGACATAATCGAAATGCGGCGTGTCGCCCTGGATGACGCAACCGATGACGATGACGGCATCGATGCGCTCCTCTTTCATGATTCGCGCAGCCCCGAACGTCAACTCAACCGCACCCGGCACATGAAGCACATCGATGTTCTCTTCCTGCACGCCGTGCTTGAGGAACGTATCCACGGCTCCTTGCGCCATCGCGTAGGTGATTTCGCTGTTCCAGTCCGCTACTACAATCGCGTAGCGCTGACGTCCGAGAACATCAGCGCTAGGCAATTGGTTTACATCATATTTTGACAAATCGGTTGTCATTACTCCGCAATCGCGATATATTTGTCTATATCCTGAGCCTCTGCGCTCTGCGGATAATCCGCCTTGATAGCCTTGAACGCCTTCAGCGCTTTGGCTTTCTGGTCCTCGTGCAGATAGACGATGCCGGCTTTCTTGAGCGCCATCGGAGCGATGATGTCGTTACCCGACTTAGCTGCCGATTCAAAAGCCTTGGCTGCCTTGCCGTACTCACCCAACTCCACATAAGCGTCACCCAGCAACTGACGTGCCGCAGGAGCGATGTTCAGGTCATCCGCATCGAATTTCTTCAGGAAATTGGCAGCCTCGTCGTACTCGCCTTTCTCGAAATGGCAGATGCCGGCATACAGCGCAGCGAGTTTGCCTTGCTGATAATGACCGTACTCGTCTGCGATAGCCGCAAAGCCGATGCACTCTGCATCATCACCGTTGAGCGCTTTGTCGAAATCACCCGCGAGGAAATACGCCTCTGCTTTCGCGTTCTCGTTAGCCGCCTCCAATGCGTGGGGCTTGATAACGTAGGTGTTGATAGCGATGATGGCCATCACTACCACAGCGATGCCGCATACAACCCAACTGATGAGGTTTGCGTTGTCCTCAATCCATTTACCTGCGCCGGTCAGCGCTTCATTCACTTCTTGCAATTGTTCGTCCTGTTTAACGAATTGTTCTTTCTTTTTTGCCATTGTATTTAGTTGATTTTATTGTTTTTCCCAAATCGGCTGCAAAATTACTACAAATTTTTCAAATTTGCAAGGTTTTAAGCGATTTTTTTTTGCATGTGCGGAGTTTTACTCCGAGAATACAGGTTTATCTCTCGAAGTTGGACCGAGAATGGACCGAGAATGGACCGAAAACGGACCGAGAACGGACCGAAAATGGTCCGAGCACAAATTGAGCACAACTCAACTATTCCTGTATGCCGCCGAAAGGAATTTTCAGACTCGTTGCGGACGCGTTTCGGTCTCGCTTCGGAGTCTTAGCGTATCATGGTGCACCTTATATATACTCTGTATATATCCCGTGATTTTAAAATCTTCAATAGAGGACATTTAAAAATGCGACCCTCGCGAGCCGCATTTCCATTTTCAGGCGTTAAATAACTATTTTACCTCTTGTCCGCGGAGGTCGAAGGTGTTTGTATCGGTTTCTACTAACACTTGTCTTTCGTGGGCAATCTTACGGGCAGAGCGCTTGGGAGAAGAAGGAGTGCTAACTGCTTGTTCTTCACCGTTACCGGGAAGAGAATAAATATAAGTTTTTGCTCCTGCTCCTCTTTCACGAGCTAACAATTTATATTGCCCGTTGATTTTAACCAATGTGAAAAAATAAGAATCTAACTTGGAATTATTAAAATCGAAGACCACATTACCATCTTCATCTATGATTTTGCAATAATCTTGGGTATCTCCATCTTCTTGATCAAAGCAAAAGATAAATGCTGTTTTTCCATCCGTTGTAAAAATGTTTTTGGTAACATACCATATATTTACCAAAGGATACTGTACGCTAGGAATGGTATATGAACATGTTTTATATAATTCATATGTGTTTTTATCATACAATTTTAATTGCTGATTGTCAAAGGAATAAAAGTACGGAGCATCGCTATTGTCACCATATACATCTGAATGATAGCGAGTTGTAGCCCATAGTTGGCCTTCAAATGTGTGCTCCAATGTGATTTGCGCGCTAGCAAATGTAGCAGCAAATAAAGCTAATAGAATAAAAATTGACTTTTTCATAATGATTGATGTTTTAGTTAATATTAAACCATAAAAATGGACGTTCCTTATCTTGTCAGAGGCTGTAGGAATTGCCCATATAACCGATAAGTCACGCCCATATATGCTATGGACGCTTGCTGACTTATTCTGGTTATATTTAGAAACTTCCTACATTCCTGACAACCAAATAAATCGCAAACGCGAATAATCAATATATCCTTCTGTTTAACGTCGGGAAGCGACGGGAGAGGTTGTTCAAACCTTTGCGGGTGCAAAGGTAGTGCTTTTTTCTGATATATGCAAACATAATTCGTTTTTTGCGGGAATTATTTGCACATTTCATTTTTTTGTACTAAATTTGCAGCGCAAAATGAAAATTACGTATATAATGAATCGGGACAAGGAGATTTTTGACGTCATTCAGCGGGAGCGGGAACGTCAGACAAAAGGTATCGAGTTAATCGCCAGCGAGAACTTCGTGAGCGACCAAGTGATGGAAGCCATGGGCAGCGTGCTAACCAACAAGTACGCCGAAGGTTATCCGGGGCATCGCTATTACGGCGGTTGCGAGGTAGTGGACATCGCGGAGGACATCGCGCGTGAGCGTCTGAAAAAACTATATGACGCGGAATACGTGAACGTACAACCGCACTCGGGCGCACAGGCGAACATGGCGGTGTTCATGGCTTGTCTCAAAGCCGGCGACACGTTCATGGGTCTGAACCTGAGTCACGGCGGACATCTCAGTCACGGTTCCGCCGTCAATTTCTCGGGTCTGCTATTCAACGCCATCGGTTATGACCTGAAGGAAGAGACAGGTCGCGTCGATTATGACGACCTCGAACTCAAAGCACGTACCCACAAGCCCAAACTCATCATCGCCGGTGCGAGTGCGTACAGCCGTGAGTGGGACTACGCCCGCATCCGCCGCGTGGCAGATGAGATAGGCGCTATCTTCATGGTCGACATGGCGCACCCTGCGGGACTGATTGCCGCCGGTTTATTGGACAACCCGCTCAAATACGCGCACATCGTGACGAGCACCACGCACAAGACGCTTCGCGGTCCGCGCGGAGGTATCATCCTGATGGGCAAGGACTTCGACAACCCGTGGGGCAAGACCACACCGAAAGGGGAGATAAAGAAGATGAGCGCCCTACTCGACTCCGCTGTTTTCCCGGGTACGCAAGGCGGTCCGTTGGAGCACGTGATAGCCGCAAAAGCAGTGGCCTTCGGCGAGGCGCTGACGGAGGACTTCAAGACCTATCAGCGTCAAGTGAAAAAGAACGCCGCTGTGATGGCGCAGGCATTCATGGACAAAGGCTACAAGGTCATCTCCGGCGGCACGGACAACCATTCCATGCTTATCGACCTGCGCACCAAATATCCGGATTTGACGGGCAAGGTCGCGGAGCAGGCATTAGTGAGCGCGGACATCACGACAAACAAGAACATGGTGCCGTTCGACAGCCGTTCGGCGTTCCAGACTTCGGGTCTGCGTTTCGGTACACCCGCCATCACGACGCGCGGTCTGAAGGAAGACAAGATGCCGTGGATCGTGGAACTGATTGACAAAGTGCTATCAGCCGTCAGCATTCAGCCGTCAGATTCCGTGATTGCTTCGGTGCGCGAAGAAGTGAACCGCGAGATGACGCAACACCCGCTGTTCGCGTGGTAGGATGAAGGATGAAGGATGAAAGATGAAAAATGAAAAATGAAAGATGAAAGGTGAAAGAAAATCCTCAGCGGGATGGCTGAGGATTTTTCTTATTGCTGACGTTGCTTGCGGAAATGATTTGGCGTCAAGCCCGTGTGTTTTTTCGTGTACTGACAGAAGAACGAAGCATTCGGGAACTCCATCACCTTCGCTATCTCATGGATAGGCAAGGTGGTGTTGCGCAGGTAGTGCTTGAGTTCGGAAACCGTCACATCCGCTATCCACTCGCTGGCGGACTTGCCGCTGTGTATCTTGCAAATTTCCGAAAGGTACTTGGGCGTTATATTCAGCTGCTTGGCGTACCATTGTACTTCGCGCTCGTGCGGATGCTGCCGCAGCAAGCCCGTGAAAGCATAAAACGTATAATCACCGGCGCCGGTCGTCATGCTCGACGCATTCAACGCTTCTTCCGGCAGCATTTTATCCATATAGTTGAGCATCTCCATCGTAGCACCACGCGCGATGAGCATGAGTATCTGACGACGGTAATCCGACTGATTGTCCTGCAACTGCAAGCGCAGCAAGTGGAAATAAGTCTCGCAGAACTCTATCGACGTCTCAGTGAGATGGAAAATCGGATGCGCCTTGATGTACTGCTGTTTATGCCACCAACGCGGCTCGACACGCATCTGGTTATACATCAGTTCCTCAAACAGCTCGTTAGGAATCTGCAGCATCATAAAACGAAAATCATCGGAGATTTCGTAGGGCCCCAACTGCGTAGCCATCGGAATACGGATAAAGATGTCATTCTTTCCGATACGAATCATCTCGCCGCGGTAATAGACATCTATATGCCCATTCAGGCATAAAAGCGCCGTAGTGGATCTCTCTGAACGCGTACTACGCGCAAAACGGAAACCATCAATCTCGTCCGTCAAAAAGACAGAGTCTGTAGATAACGTCATAGCAAGTCAAATTAAATAACTGCGCAAAAGTACAACTTTTTTCGCAAATAAACAAATTTTTTTGTATTTTTCTTGCAAATTTAAAGAAAATTGCTTAATTTTGCAGTCAAATTCAAACGTGTTATGAAAAAATGGCTTTTTATGGCGCTGAGTGCGCTGATGTTGATGAGTTGCGGTAAAGGCAGCAACCGACTGCTTACTTCCGCAACGGGTTCTATATACGAGTGTCTGGTTATATGCGACGGCGCCGCCTTGCGTGAGACCGTCAGCTCAACGATGGGTGCGGACATGTACGGTCTGCCGCAGATGGAGGCCACCTTCGTGGTGACGGCTATCCCTGTATCACAGTTCGACGACTTCTTCAAGTCCACGCGTAACATCCTGCTTATCGACATCAACGGCAACAAATACACGCATGTCAAAGTGGTGAAGAACCGCGACGTCTGGTCAAAACCGCAAGCGATGATTCGTATCCAAGCGCCGGACGAAGAGAGTCTGTCGGCCTACTGGAAGGAGAACGGCGATGCGGTGCGCGAATGGTTTGTGCGCGAAGAGATGGCCCGGCAGATTACTTTCTACCGCGCGAACACCAATAAGGAAGCGCGCGCCATCCTTCAAAAGCAAGGCTACGACATGCTTATTCCGGAGGACTATATTTTAATTCAAAATTCAAAATTCAAAATTCAAAATTTCGAAGACTCCGTTGAGGTGGTTTGGTGCTGCAACAACAAAGGCCCGATGCGCAAAGACATCGTCGTCCTCAGTTATCCGTATACGGCGCAGGAGCAGTTCAGCAACGAGTCCATCATCGCCATGCGGAACGAAGTGCTGGGCCGGCTGGTAACGGCGCAGGTGCCGGGTAGTCACATGGGCACGGAGTACAAGCATTTCCCGCCTGTGACACGTTCCGTTCCCGCCTTGCGCGACACGACAGGCGGTTTCTACGCGATGGAGACACGCGGACTTTGGAAGATACTGGACGGTGAAGCGATGGGCGGTCCGTTCGTCAGCCTCACGCGACTCGACCAAGTGAACGGAAGAGTGGTGACAGCCGAGGTATTCCTTTATGCCGCAGGCCAGAAGAAACGCAACGCACTCCGGCAGATGGAGGCTATCCTCTATACGCTGAAGATGCCGAATGAAAAAGAATAGTCTTGAAAATCCATGAATATATGAAAAAGATTTTATTTGTCTTTATCCTTTGTGCCACAGCGAGCGCGATGACGGCGCAGCAGAGTGATCCGATTGCTACCGGCTTAGGAGGTGTAGCGACCGTTGCCGGCGAGACGCAAACACTGGTGACAACAGCGGACAATGCGACGGTGGACAGCGCCGAGGTAGCGGTCAAACCGATTCCGGTATGGAAACAAAAACTCTATTACGGCTACAATTTCGACATCTATTACCATCACGACACCCGAAACAACTACAAGAATAACGGATGGTCCATTGCTTTGGAACCGGAAATCGGTTGGAGACTGAAGGAACGGATTTACCTCGGACTTCGCATCGGAGGAAGTTATCAAGATATGTATATCAATTATTCGTACGAGACGGCAGAAGGCGAAAAAGAATCCGAAGACCTGCGTATCCAGCAAGGCAGTTGGAATGTGACGCCTTATGTACGCTACCGCCTCAAGACGCTATTCAATGACAAGTTGGGCATCTGGTTAGAAGCGCACCTGTACACCGGAATGGAGTTCCCGCGTGTGACGGACGGAATGGTGTCCGGCACGGACTACGACGGCCTGAGACACAGCATCATCTACGGTGCGCAGATATCACCTGTCATCACGTATAAGTTCAACCGCAAGAGCACGTTCCAAATCTTCTTCTCCATCCTTTCTCTGGGTTATAGCGGCACGGCTTTCTACTATGTAGATCCGGAGGAAGGGAACCATTACGAGTACACGAATGATGTCATCGTCTTCTCGGGCAAACTGCGCAACCTCATTGCCAATCAATTCACGCCAGGGCTATACGGTCTGAAATTCGGTGTTCAGAAAAGTTTCTAAACTATGGTACATGATTTATATATTTTGATGATTACAGCCGGCATTGTCAGCCTGCTATTCAAGTTGATGAAACAGCCGGTGGTGTTAGGTTACATCGTAGCCGGTGTACTGGTCGGACCGAACTTGTTCGGCGAATCGCTCGTCAGTCACGAGAATGTCGAGGCATGGGGTAACATCGGCGTGTTATTCGTCCTCTTCTGCATCGGTCTGGAGTTCCGTATCAAGAACCTCATCGCGTCCGGCAAAGTGGCGGCGATAGGTGCACTCACCATCATCGGTGGTATGATGCTGTTAGGCTTCGGCGTCGGCAAATGGGCAGAAATGGATACGCTCAACTCCCTGTTCCTCGCCGGTATGCTCTGTATGTCCTCCACTACTATCGTGATGAAAGCCGTTGATGAAGCCGGCCTGGGCAAAGAGCGATTCGTCAAAGGTGCTACGAGTATCCTGATTATCGAAGACATTGTGGCGGTCGTACTGATGGTACTGCTCTCCAGTATCGCCATCAAGCACCAGTTTGCCGGAGCAGAACTGCTTAACAAAGTAGTCGTTCTCGCTGTCACTCTCGTTGTGTGGTTTGTCTGCGGTATTCTTATCATCCCGACATTGCTGCGAAAAGTCAAGAACTACCTGAATGACGAGACACTCATCATCCTCGCGCTCGGTCTGTGCCTCGGTATGGTGCTGACGGCGGAAGAAGCGGGGTTCAGCAGTGCCCTCGGCGCGTTCGTGATGGGTACAATCCTTGCCGAGACGGTCGAGTCGCACCGTATCGAACATCTGATGACACCGCTCAAGAATGTGTTCGCCGCAATCTTCTTCGTGTCAGTAGGTATGATGATTAACCCTTCCTCACTGGTTGAATACTGGCCGAGCATCCTCATCGTGTGCCTTGTGGTGGTTATCGGTATGATAGTTTTCGGCACGCTCGGTTGCTGGTGGGGCGGCGAGACGCTGAAAGATGCGATGCAAACGGGTTTCTCGTTCGTGCAGATAGGCGAGTTCTCCTTCATCATCGCTGCGCTGGGTAACAGCCTGAATGTCACGCATCCTGCGCTCTACCCCATCATTGTGGCATCCAGTGTCATCACCACTTTCCTCACGCCGTATATCATGAAGGGAGCCGTGCCGTGCTATACCTTCCTGTACAAGCACGCCCCTGCCCGCTTACGCGCCAGAATAGACCAACGCGAGCAACATGTTTCGGAAATCGAACAAGCGACAGCACAAGCGGTCAATAAACAACCGCAAACCAGAAATAAAAATTCAAAACTCGCCAAAGTCATCTCGCATACATTCGTGACGAAACGCCTCGTCGAACTCTTTATTGAGAACATGAGTGCGAATGACAAAGAAGACTCTAACCCTTCAGGGCCTTCCAACGCCTGAGACCGTAGAGGCAGTTCGCGCACCAGAAGATATACTGCGCGGTCATGCAGTAATCGCCTGCGCGCAACCACAAGACCACGCTAAGGATATCCACCGCGAGCCATAAGAACCAGTGCTCACGATAGACAAGAATCATCAGTACCTGCGCCACGAGTGCAGGTACTGTCGTATAGGCGTCCAGATACGGCTGCGTATCGTCCGTCCAAACAGCTAAACCCCAGCCCACCAGACCGGAAACCAGCAGCGTAGCCGCAGCTATCAGCGCCAGCATCCATAACGGCAGCGTGCGCGGCACTACCGTCCTGACGCTTGACTCCTGAGACGTGACGCCTAACCTTTTTCTCCACGCAAAAACACCGTAAATCATCGTCACGAAATAATACGCATTGATGGCTATCGTGCCGTAGAAATGCTGCTCAATACAGAGCCACGTGAACGTCAGCACCTGCGCGAAACCGAAAGCGTACATGAGGATGTTCCCCTGCGCTGACAGACACACGGAGCAGATACCGAGTAATCCGGCTATCAAGGATAAAGGAGAAAGGTGAAGGGAGGAAGGAGAATGATTGGTGATGACATAGGTCACGACCTGAATGAGCAGACCGAGGACCAGAAAACCATAGTCGAAGAGTTTACCGCGCTTCATAGTTCCACTCTTCCTCAAAGTCCCAGTTGGACTTCGTCTGTATCGTTCCCGGGAAGTTATAGACTTTCTCGGGTTGCCGCTTGTCTTCCCAGCTACCCGTCGTCCATTGAGCGCTGCCGTCGGCATCTATGTACATCCGCAACTTATACGTATCCGCACGCAGATACCGGAAGAGTGCGCCGTCGGATTCGGCAGGCTGCTCCAGAAGGACTTTATCGTTCTTATTGAGCACTTGGATACGCGCTTGAGGGTTGAAAGGATTTATCTTCACGCGGATGGTGGCGTACTCTTCCCTGTTCTTCACATCCAGCCTGTACGTGCCGGCTATATGAGTCGTGCCATACACATCGTGCAGCGCTGCGCTGTCAATACATAACTCATATTTCTTACCCGGCTCGAGAGGAGCGAGGAAAGTCAGCCGCATCGGCAGCGTATCGTACGGCGCAAGGGTAAAAGCGACCGGTTTGAACACCGTGTCAATCTTCTCCATCAGGTGAATCTTCTCCAAGTCGATTAGCTCCAGAGGTGTTGTAGAGGAGAGAGTGAGAGTATCAAACAACTCGAACCCTTTGCGGGCATTGGACTTGAGTTCCAGACGCCGGTTGCGGTTCTTGCGCTCCAAAGCCTCCCGTGCCTTCGCAGATAACTTAGGCGCACGCCAGATAGCGCGTATCGTATCCAAAGCCCATTCGAGGTGATACAGGCTATCCGTGCGGCGGTAACGCAGCTCGAAATACAAGGAGTCCTGCGCGATGGAGGCGCTGTCCAGAAGCCATATATTGGCGGTGTCATGCTTCGCGCTGTACTGCACGTGCCAGTTCAGGCTGTCCGCCAACGGACGGATGACCGGCAGGCTGTCCGGCGACGCGGAGAAGAGCACCCGTATCTTATGCTGCTCTTCGCGCAGCGTGCGCTGCAAGTACAAACGCTGCTGCTGAGGTTTGAACAGATAGAGGGTGATGCGCGTGGAGTCGATAGTCGATACGATGGAGTCGCCGCCCGAAGCAGTATCGCGCGCCGCCGGCGGCGTTACCGTCAGTAACTCATCGGTGAAAGCCAGACTCTCGCCGGGCGTCAGACGGTAGTCACGACTCACATCATCCAGCACATAAAGCCGATACGTGCCCGCACGCATGTTACTGATACGAAAGAAACCCGTGGTGTCCGTCCGCGCGATGCGCAGGAATGGCATCGTGGTGAAAGCGCTGTCATGCAGGTTGTCATGCACGCCCACAAGCACACCTTTCGCCGGCTGGAGGTCAACCGCCTGCAGCACCGTTCCATATGCCTCAAGGGTGTCGATGGTAGGACCGGTGGAGAAACCGTACGAGAATCCGTGATGCGGGTTTTTCTCCGTGTAGTCACAGACCGCACCACCGAAATCAAGGGTGTACGTGGTACTGTCGCGCAGACTATCCACGAACTGGATGATCAGCTTCTTGCCGCGTGCCTTCACCTCCGGAGGTTGCTGCTGCGGAGGAGACATCAGCAGGTTAGTGGCGATGTTATCGAGTTGCAGATACTCGTTGAAAGTAATCTCTATCCTTCTGCCGGTGAAGTTGACAGAACCGTTCTGAGGCTCATATTTCACGGCCATAGGAGGGATGGAGTCTTTCGGTCCACCCTGCGGTCCCACGCCGCGGTTCGCGCAACTGACGAGCGCTACCGCAGCGAGGACAACTGCCAAACGAAGTATCTGCTTATCCATGAGCATTTAGGATGCTTCCACAATCATGTAGCCGGTTGTTTCTACATGCTCGATGGCAGGGAAAGCCATCGCGTCTCTTATCGGAATATAGAGGCTCGTCATTTGACCGTAGAGAGTGCACACTAATTTCTTATTCGTCAGATAAATCATCTCCTCGGTGTCGCCTTGTTCACCTATCCGGTCGTTCTCAATACCTAATTCTGCGATGCGTCTGAAAATCGAACGGTACGCCTTATCGCCATCTTCCGCCACCTTTAGCCATTTAATCGCCCAACGCTTGTTCCATTGGTCAATGAGGGCATTCTCTTTCTGGCGCTCCGTGGTGTACCATGCGGGATAAGGAACTTCGCCCCACTCATTCGTAAGTGTCAGATACCATGCGTCAAGGCGTTTCTGCAAAGCCATTTCAATAGCCTCAATCTGCTTTGCTTCCGAACTGTTATCCCACTCTTTTTGCATTTGTTCGTAAATCGTAATATACTTCGAATGGGTTTGGCTAAATTGCAGATTTTCGCCGTAGGCAACGCGGGCTTCCTGCAAATCATCCTGCGCTTTCAGCAGTCCATCATTGATACGGTCGAATTCCGGTTTACGCGGGTCGTCAGCATTGACATTCTCATTGCCGTACGGTGCATTGGCTGCGTAGAGACGCTTGTAGAGGTCGGGATGGTTCGATTTGAGATAAGCCTCCGTTCCTTTGGGATTCTTCTGCGCCATGTTGATGATTTTGAGGTACTCCTGCTTGCTTACGCCCCATTTGGCAGCGAACTTACCGGCCATAGCGTCCATGATTTTGTCTTCCGACCAGTTCGGGTTAATCTCGCCGCTCATCATCATCTGCATCATCTCCTCTTGCGAAGGCATAAGTCCGGCGTTCACGTTACTCTGGTACTGCGCCATCGCCTTTTGGCCTACCTTTTGCTGTTTCTCGCCTGCTACTTTAATGCGGCGGTCCACATCGCGACTCACCTCGCCGTTCTTCTCCCAAGCAGCATTCAGCGCTTTTTCGTACGGCTGATAGATCGTCCGCAAAGCTTTTTCTTTAGCTTCGACCGTGTAGATTTGATCTACGGTAGGGAATGCCGGCATTCGGTCTACGGCCTCCAACATAGTCTTCGGCGTCGGAGCGGCTTTCACATTCTCCAACTCAATATAACCGGTGTAAAGATTCGTTATCCAGCCTTGTGTGTAACGCCATTCTTCCTCTTCTTGTGCCATCATGGGCAGGGCAAGCATCATTGCTGCCATTAAAAGAATCTTTTTCATATACTTGGAATGTTTTGCTCCGGTTCTAAACCGGTTATTTTTTAACAAATTCTACACGTCTGTTCTTTGCTCTGCCTTCGTCGGTAGAGTTATCAGCGAGGGGTGCGGATTGACCCATGCCTTTCGCAGAAAGGCGGTTAGCAGCGATACCCATCTCCACTAACTTGTTTACGATGGCTTGCGCGCGCTGCTCGCTCAGCTTCTGGTTGCCGGCTACCGTACCGGTGTTATCCGTGTGACCTTGCACTTCGAACTTGAGGTCCGCGTTGTCTTTCATCAATTGAGCAATGCGGTTGATCTCGGTCATTGACTCGGGTTTGATATTCGCTTTGCCGATATCGAAGGTGATGGCGTATGTGATGATCTTGCCGTCCGTAACAAGGCGGTTGTACAGAGGTACGGCGCCTTTGCACAGACGCACATTCGTCATCAGATTTCGATGGTCTGCCCAATAGGAACGCTGCAGTGTGAAGTATTGCGGGCGAGCGCAATTAGGGACGTTGACTATACGGCTGCCGTTCAGATATACTTTGAGTGCACGCTTGTTAAACGACAATGCCACATGGTTCCATTCTTCATCTTTAGCGGGCGCTGCAGAACGGTTCTCGCGTTGTTCACCGCTGGCGGTGACCCACGATGTATAAGCCCAACCGGAGGCAGTACCGTTGAGATTGATGGTAGCGACGTCCTCGCCCTCTATATTCTTGAGGTGAATGATGTAATCGCAATAGATGGATTTCTCGTCACTACCTCCGAGGAAGTCGAACTCAAGCGTGAAAGCCTCGGTCAGATAGTTCTTCGGGGTTTTCATCAGCGGCGTAATCTCCGTGGAGACATCGGTAAGGTTGATGACCGTTTGACCGTTGACAGCAGCTATCTCAGCGTTACCCTCCAACAGGTCCCATTTAGAGGGAAACTCACCCATTTGCTCGCCCACCAAGTCGTCCTCGAACATGATCTCATCGCCGGGCACAAAGTCGGATTTCGCGTATACGCTCTCTACCGATTTTTTAGGCGCGGGGGCTGCATTACCTGCCTCGGGCTTCTTCGCACCACATTCGTTGCAGAACTTACCGGTGTTGCCTTTGTGACCGCACGCGGGGCATGTCCATGTGCCGTTACCTTCCGGTTTCTTCGCGCCGCATTCGTTGCAGAACTTACCGGTGTTACCTTTGTGACCGCACGCGGGGCATGTCCAACCGCTCTGCGGCTGAATAGTCTCTTGCGGCTGTGCCCGCTGTTCTTGCTCCTGTTGCTGGATTTCAGGATTAAAGGCTTTGTCGATACCCTCTTCGATTTTCTTTTCCACCTGACGCTCTACGGCGTTCTCCGCGGAGTTTCGTGCCGAGTTGACGAGGCGGTCAAAGAACTGCGCATGTGCCGGCATCATCAGTACCGCAGCTACCATGCAAAAAAGAATTCTTTTCATGTTGTTTATTTTGAATGTTTTGTTGTGTCACACACCTTTGCGACCGCAAAGGTACAACTTTTTTTTCATATACGCAAGTACACGCGTTCTTTTTGACGGAAAAAGTGCGTTTTCTCCCCTCTTGAGGGCTTCTTTCCACTTTCAGCTTTCCACTTTCAACTTTTTTCCGTATCTTTGCAGCCAGATTCGAAATTATATGCACAAATGAAACCTATCAGCACCCTCTTCCTTGGTCTGTTGACCACCCTGACGATGACGGCAAGCACGTTCTTCCCTTCGCGCACCGACTTCCGCGACGAGCAGATTTATTTTGTCATCACCACGCGTTTCTATGACGGCGATCCGTCTAATAACGTCCAGTGTTGGGATAACCATTCCAAGAATGCCGGTGACCCTGCCTGGCGGGGAGATTTCAAAGGACTGATTGAGAAACTCGATTATATCAAAGCACTCGGATTTACCGCAATCTGGATTACGCCGGTCGTAGAGAACGCTTCGGGTTATGACTACCATGGCTATCATGCGCATGACTTCTCCAAAGTGGACCATCGTTATGAGTCGCAGGACGTCAGTTTCCAGACGCTCATTGACGAGGCGCACAGGCGCGGCATGAAAATCATCCTCGATATAGTGCTCAACCATACCGGTAATTTCGGTGAAGCGAATCTCTGCAAGCTCTTTAACCGTGACTGGTCTGCCGACCAAGCCGAGTCGGACGAGTGCATGGTTCCCTTCACCAAATCGCAAGGCGGCCGCTTGCCTGACAACTACTCCAACCTCGCCGGAGGAGAGCAATATCAAGCGCGCCTCAAGCAGATGAAGAGTACCGAGGACACCCATAACTACTGGCATCACTACGGCAATTTCAACTGGGATGACCCGAACCGCTGGTTCGCACAGATAGCCGGCGACTGCGTGGATCTCAATACCGAGAACCCTGCCGTATATAACTACCTCATCCAATGCTACACCACCTTCATTAATATGGGTGTGGACGGTTTCCGTATCGACACCGGCGGACACATCGCCCGTCTGACCTTCAACAAAGCCTTCATCCCGGCTTTCAAAGCGGCCGGAGAAGCGGCGAGTAACAAACGCGGAGGCACGCCTTTCTATATGTTCGCAGAAGTGTGTGCGCGCTACAACGACATCCTCTATCGCGACCAGGCATGCCTCAGTCCGTTCTATTACACATGGGCGGAATCGCGTAATTACGCGTGGGATAGCAACGCCGACTCATGGAACAGTCTTGCCGAACCCGAAGGCTCTACCTGTACGTCCCATACCAACTGGAATTCCTGCTGGCAGCAAGCCTCGGATGACAAAGGAGGACTGAGTACACAACCGACCTCGCAGAATGCCCTGCTGAGCGGAAACAACTACCACACGCCGGACTACTCCAAAGCATCAGGACTCCACGTGATAGACTTCACCGAGCATTGGAACTTCACCACCGCCGGCGAAGCATGGAATATCGCGAAACCATCCAACGACAAATACTACAATGATGCAACGTGGAATGTGGTATATGTCGATTCGCACGACTACGCACCCGACCATGCGCCGCAAGACAAGCGTTTCAGCGGCAGTCAGGACACATGGGCGGAGAACCTCAGCCTGATGTTCACTCATCGCGGCATTCCGTGTCTGTATTACGGTTCCGAAGTAGAGTTCCAGAAAGGCAAACTCATTGACCAAGGTACGAATATCTCCCTCTTCGAGTCCGGACGTGCATATTTCGGCGGATATATCAAAGGTTCTGTTAACACGACGGATTTTGCGGAATACAGCAATGCCACCGGTAACCTCAAAGCGACCCTCTCCCACCCGCTTGCGCAGCATATACAGCGTCTGAGTAAGATTCGAATGGCTGTACCGGCTCTGCGCAAAGGCCAGTATTCCGTAGACGGCTGTAGCGGTTCGTTCGCTTTCAAACGCCGTTATACGGACACCTCCACCGATAGTTATGCTCTTGTCTGCATCTCCGGCGGAGCAACCTTCTCGAATATCCTCAACGGCACCTATACCGACTGCGTCACAGGCGATGTGAAAACCGTCACCAACGGCACTCTCTCCGTCTCCTGCTCCGGAAAAGGTAACCTGCGCGTATATGTCCTTTCAACCGATAAAACCCAAGCGCCGGGGAAAATAGGCGAAGACGGTAAGTATATCTATTCTTCGTCTTCGAAAAACATCCCGAACCCTACATGGGATGGCACCGAAATGGAGAAGACCGAAGACCCAAGCGAAGAAACCCCGACGGAGATTATCGCACCCTGTCTGACCTCCGCCAATGAGCACGCCGTCTTCTTCCATCGCTCGTCTGACTTCGGCGCGTCCATCAATTGCTATATCTGGCATACAGGAACAGGCTCTATCGTGCAAGTGTGCGGCGGATGGCCGGGAAAGAAAGCCACAGCGCTCGGAAATGACAACTATAAATTCGTCATCCCTGAGTCCGCAGGTACGATTGACTATTCATGGATGATTATCTGGAATGACGGCAGCGGCAATCAGACGCCTGACCTCAAATACCAAGACCAATACCTCTATGCCGGAAATAATAAAGGTAGCATCAAAGCTACCTCTATCGTATCTGCCATTTGCGAATCGACTACCGACTTCGAAGAAATCGTCAATCGTCAAGCGTCAAATCGCAAATTGTTGATTGACGGTCAACTCTACATCCAAGTAGGCGACCGTCTTTATGCTCCTACCGGCCAGCGAGTGAGATAAACCGACTCACCGTGGTATTTATTGGTTGCAGTGGCGGATATAATCCATGATGATGGCCACCGCTGCATCCTCCGTCAGTTCGTCCATCGAGAGCACAAGCTGATAATTACGCGTGTCATAACGGGATGCACCGACGAACTCACTCATATAGTTCTCACGCATCTTATCCACCTTCTCTATGGTCATGCGCGCCTCCTCTTTGGACATATTCTGCTCACGCGCTACGCGTGCTATACGGCAAAGTTTAGAGGCCTGAATAAACACATTCAGATGGTTCGGATGGTCGCGGAAGATATAGAACGCGCTACGACCGGCAATGACGCACGAATCATCCTTCGCAAGCGCCTTGAGAATCTCCGTCTCGGCACGGAATACCGACTCGGTATCAATGCCTGTCTGGTTGAGGGTATACTCGTCATCCGCGAAAGTCATCTTACGTTTGAACTCCGCCCACCAGCTTTGCTCCTGTCCTTTGAGTTTCTCTATCTGCTCTACGGACAAGTCATACCGCTCCTGCAGCGCCTTGATGAGCGCTTTGTCGTAATATGCAACTCCTAACTGCTCTGCCAACTTGCGGCCTACCGTCCGGCCTCCGCTACCTAACTCACGATTAATCGTGATGATGAATTTGCTGTCTAAGTTCATAGCATTATTTCGATATATAGATGATTCATTGCTATCCCGTACATACAAAATATGCACACCTAATCGGCTGCAAAGGTACAATTATTTTTTTACATATGCAAGAGCAAAGATGTTTTTTTTAAAATATGCAAGTTTTATTTGCATATATAAAAAATTTTTCCTAATTTTGCAGGCGAATTTAAATTAGGAGTAGAATGGTCACTTTTCTGATTGCATTGGCTTTGCTGATAGTGGGCTTTTGTACCTACGGCCTATTAGTAGAGAAGATTTTCGGCATTGAGCCGGAGCGTAAAACGCCGGCTTTGACAAAGACCGACGGAGTGGATTTTGTGCCGATGGCGCCATGGCGGATTTTCCTCGTGCAGTTCCTCAATATCGCCGGTTTAGGTCCGATTTTCGGAGCCATCATGGGTATTTTCTATGGTCCTGCGGCGTTCCTGTGGATTGTATTCGGAACGATCTTCGCCGGCGGTGTGCATGATTATCTCAGCGGCATGTTATCCATCCGCAAAGGCGGTGTGTCGCTGCCTGACATAGTAGGCGACGAGTTGGGTCAGGGCATAAAAGTTTTCATGCGTGTCCTGAGTCTGGTGCTGCTGATACTGCTGACCACCACTTTCCTCAGCGGACCGGCGGTGTTATTGCAAGGATTAGCGCCACTGAGCACCTATGCCATGGAGCGTTTCGGTGTGGTTTATCAGATTCCTATAATATGGATTTTTATTATCTTCGGCTACTATGCGCTGGCAACGGTATTGCCGGTGGATAAACTGATCGGGCGGTTCTACCCTATTTTCGGAGGAATTTTGCTGTTCATGGGTCTCGGCATCATGGTCATCATGTTAGGCTGGCATAGCGCCGAAATGCCGGAAGTGTTTGACGGTCTGCAGAACCGTCAGACCAACGGACTGCCGCTCTTCCCGATGATGTTCGTGAGTATCGCGTGCGGCGCCATCTCGGGTTTCCACGGCACGCAAAGCCCTATTATGGCACGTTGCGTGACCAACGAACGTCAGGGGCGCTGGATATTCTACGGCGCGATGGTGGCGGAAGGAATCTTAGCGCTCATCTGGGCAGCCGCAGCAGGCACTTTCTTCGCCGATCCGGAGCAAGGTCTGTACGGCATTGACGGTCTGCAAGCTTTTGCAGCAGAACACCGCGGAGAGAACATCGCTGCGCTGGTCATTGACCGAGTGAGCCGCAGTTGGCTGGGTACGATTGGCGGTATCCTGGCTATTATCGGTGTGATTGCTGCTCCTATTACAAGTGGCGACACGGCACTGCGTTCGGCACGCCTCATCGTAGCAGACTTCCTCAAATGGGACCAACGGCCTATACCCAAACGACTGATCATCGCCCTGCCGCTTTTCCTCTGCGTATTCGGCATGGTCTTCGTCGATTTCAACATCGTATGGCGCTATTTCGCATGGACGAACCAGACCTTGGCGTGCTTCACGCTGTGGGCAGGCGCTATCTGGCTGTATAAGAAACAATCAGCACTCAGCCATCAGCCGTCAGAATTCCGTTTCGGATACCTCATCGCGCTTATACCCGCGCTCTTCATGACGATGGTGTGCAGCAGTTATATTATGATTGCGCCAGAAGGCCTGAATATACCCGCCGATTGGCGCTGGTTAGGTTATGTGACAGCCGGCCTGATAACCGCAGGCTGCCTAACGGGTTTCATCTGCTGGACACGTAAGAAATGATTAAGAGCGCCAAATATATCATCTCCAGTCCGGACGTGACTTCCTGTCCGCAGACGCATTTGCCGGAGTTCGCCTTTATCGGGCGGAGTAACGTCGGCAAGTCGAGTCTTATCAACATGCTCTGCTCCAACCCGAAGTTGGCGAAGACAAGCCAGAAGCCCGGCAAGACGCTGCTCATCAATCATTTTGAGGTCGTTAGTCGTTCGTCGTTAGTCGATAGATCTTGGCACTTGGTCGATTTGCCGGGTTACGGGTACGCGCAGGCGGGCATGACGCAACGCGAGGCGCTGAAACGGATGATTGAGCGGTACTGCCTCATGCGCGAAGAGATGGTGTGCCTGTTCGTGCTATTAGACTGCCGGCTCAAACCGCAGAAGATAGACTTGGACTTCATGGCATGGCTCGGCGAAAACGAAGTGCCGTTTGCCATCGTCTTCACCAAAGGTGACAAGTTGGGCAGAGTGCGGCTGCAAGAGAACATCGCGGCGTACAAGACACGGCTGCTCGAAGACTGGGAGGAGTTGCCGCCGGTATTCATCACCTCGTCCGAGACAGGCCTTGGCAGAGAAGAACTGACCGCATACATCGAAGATGTGACCGCTTCGCTGAAAGAATAAAGACAATAATGCATCGCCTATACAAGACATATTTAATCTGTATTCTGTGCTCTGTACTCTGTACTCCCGCTTTCGCCCGCACTGCACGTATCTACGGCTACGTCGCGGACCAGGACAATGTGGGTATCGAACTGGCGAACGTGGCGGTACTGAACAGCGACAAGCCGATTGGTACGACGACCAACAAAAACGGCTATTACGAGTTGCTTTTAGACGAAGCCGACACCGTGGTACTCAACTATTCGATGATAGGTTACACCTCCGTGCAGCAGCGTATCATCGACCTGCGGGACGTCATCAACATCAATGTGCAGTTATTGACGGACGAGCAGTTGTTGGCGGAGATAGAGGTGCGCGGTATCAAACACACGCAGGGCACGATGGACCGCATTGACGCGTCCACGACACGTGTGATGCCGGACGCCACCGGCGGTTCGATAGAGAGTCTGCTGATTACTTTCGCCGGTGTGAGTCAGACCAACGAACTCAGTTCGCAATACAACGTGCGCGGCGGTGCGTTCGACGAGAACTCGGTTTATGTCAACGGCATCGAGATACGCCGGCCGCTGTTGATACGCAGCGGACAGCAGGAAGGCTTGAGTTTCGTCAATCCCGAGATGGTGGAGAACGTGCATTTCTCGGCAGGCGGTTTCGACGCCAAATACGGCGACAAGATGTCGTCCGTACTCGACATCACCTACAAGCGTCCGAAAGCCTTCGAGGCGATGCTCAGCGCAAGCCTCCTGGGTGCGCAGGTCTATGTGGGCCACGGCGATAGCACCTACAGCCAGATGCACGGACTGCGCTACAAGACCAGCAAATACATGCTCGGCGGACTTTCCACCTCCGGCAACTACGAACCGACATTCGTCGATTACCAGACCTATATCACGTGGAAAATTAAAAATGAAAAATTAAAAATTAAAAATTCTCCGTGGGAGATGGCATTCTTGGCGAACGTGAGTCTGAACGACTACCGCTTTACGCCAGACAGTTTGAGTGAGAGTTTCGGCGGACAGAACGCCAAGACGCTGAATATCTACTACGAGGGACAGGAGAAAGACCGCTTCCTGACGGCTTTTGCGGCGCTGAGTGCCAATGGACAATTCACAATTAACAATTCACAATTAGAGATTGGTTTCGACCTGAGTGGATTCTATACCAACGAACGGGAGAACTTCGACATCACCGGTGAATACGTGCTTTCCGAAGGCGGCAAAGAGTCGTCGTCCGGCGGCACCGGAGAACAGATCAACCCCGGCGAACAGACGGCGGTTCTCGGCACCGGTATATTCCATCAGCATGCCCGAAACCTCCTTAAAGCGGGTGTCATCACTCTCGCGCATCACGGCACATGGACACGCGGAGAGAACCATCTCAGTTGGGGTGTGAGTGGCCAAGCGGAACTGATACGTGACCACATCAGCGAATGGGAATGGCGCGACTCAGCCGGCTATTCGATGCCGGACGACGGCCATGCGATGGAACTATACTACACCATGCGCGGCGATGCAAGCATGCAGTCCGCACGACTGCAGGCGTTCATACAGAACCAGCATCGCTGGTTTACCAAGTCTGGTCAATGGATACTGACGGTCGGCGGCAGACTGCAATGGTGGAGTTGGAACAACGAAGTGCTGCCGTCTCCCCGCGCAAGCGTGGAATGGATACCGGGCTGGAAACGCGACCTGTGCTTCCGATTGGCGACAGGTATGTACTACCAAGCGCCGTTCTACAAGGAGTTGCGCGACACGATTACAGACGACCTCGGCGTGACACGTATCCGGCTCAACAAAGACCTACGGGCGCAGCGTTCAGCACACGTTGTACTCGGCGGCGACTACTATTTCCGCGCATGGGGCAGACCGTTCAAATTCACCGCCGAAGGCTATTACAAATATATCGACCGAATGGAGAGTTACACCGTCGATAATGTTCGTGTGCGCTATTCGGGCAAGAACGACTCCGAAGGTTTTGCCACAGGACTGGACCTGAAATTATACGGCGAGTTGGTGCCCGGTGCCGACAGTTGGATATCCTTCTCGACGATGATGGCGCGGCAGCGATTAGTGGCGGATGGCAAAGGGCAAGTGGCCAGCGGATGGATTCCCTCGCCTACCGAACAGCGATGGAACTTCTCGATGCTGTTTCAGGATTACCTGCCGCAGTTGCCACAGTTGAAATTCCACCTGAAGATGCTCTTCGCCGAAGGACAGCCTTTCTATGCCCCGCGTAACAAACAGAGTTGGGGCAGAATGCCGATATACAAACGTATAGACCTTGGTGCGACATATGTTTTCAACGCCCAGACAGCGAAATTCATGCGTGCGGAGAGCGCCAAACACGTCAAGCAATGGGCTATACAATTCGAGGTTTTCAACCTTGTGGGATGGAAAAACGTGAATTCGTATTTCTGGGTAGTCGATGCCTACGGGCACCAGTGGGCAAGCCCCAACTACCTGACAGGACGACGATTTAATTTGAAAATAACAATAGATTTGCAATAATGGCAGACGAGTTAACACCGATGATGAAGCAGTTCCGCGACATCAAGACGCAGTATCCGGACGCGATGCTGCTCTTCCGCTGCGGGGACTTCTACGAGACATATGCCGAGGATGCCGTGAAGGCGAGTAAGATTTTAAATATCACCTTGACGCATCGTTCGAACGGCGGCAGTTCCGCTGCGCAGGCATTAGAGATGGCGGGTTTTCCTTTCCATGCACTTGATACGTACTTGCCGAAGTTGGTTCGTGCGGGCCTGCGCGTAGCTATATGCGACCAGTTGGAGGACCCGAAACTCGCCAAGAAACTCGTCAAACGCGGCGTGACCGAACTGGTCACTCCCGGCGTCAGTTATTCCGACACCACCCTCACCCAAAAAGAGAACAACTGGGTGGCTTGTCTGCATTTCAGTGGCCGTCAGTCGTCAGCTATCAGCTATCAGATAGGCGTGGCGTTCCTGGATATTTCGACGGGTGAGTTCGTAGCGGGGCAAGGCGACAGCGATTATATCGACAAACTGCTGACCAACTTCGCGCCGAAGGAAGTGCTTTTCCTGCGCGGACGGAAGAACGAGGTTGAGAACCTATTCGGGAACAAGTATTTCACATTCGAATTAGAGGACTGGCAGTTAGTGGAGTCCACGGCGCGTGAACGGCTGCAGAAGTTATGGGGCGTCAGTTCGCTGAAAGGCTTCGGTCTGGAGAAGATGCCGGCGGGAGTGACAGCCGCTGGAGGAATACTGATGTACCTCGACATGACGCAACACCTGCAGACGGGGCATATTCAGCATTTGAGTCGTATCGAAGAAGACAAATATGTTTGGTTGGACCGTTTCACGATTCGGAACCTCGAGTTGGTAGGCGGACAGACGGCGGAGAGCAAGACACTTTTCGACATCATCGACCGGACAATAACGCCGATGGGCGGACGTATGCTACATCGCTGGATGGCTTTTCCGCTCAAAGATGTACGTCCCATCCGCAACCGGCAGACCGTAGTGGAACATCTGTTCCGGCAACCCGAAGCACGCGAGACGATTCGTGAGGCGTTGGAGCAAGTGGGTGACCTCGAGCGCATCGTAGGTAAGATTTCCACAGGTCGTATCGGTCCGCGTGAGATGGTTCAGTTGGCGCGTGCGCTACGTGCCGTTGTGCCCATCAAACGGGTGTGCGAGGAAGCGCGTGAGAACGCGTATCTATCCCTCTTGGGCGAACAACTCGACGCTTGCGCGGAGATGCGTGCGCGCATTGAACGCGAGATAGTGCCCGACCCGCCGTTGGCACAAGGCAGACCCAACATCATCGCACGAGGCGTGGACACGGAACTGGACGAGCTACGTGCCATCCAGTCGGACGGGAAAGACTACCTGCTGCAGATACAGCAGCGCGAGATAGAAGCGACCGGTATTCAGAGTCTGAAGATTGGTTTCAATAACGTCTTCGGGTATTATCTGGAGGTGCGCAACACGTACAAAGACCAAGTGCCGGCGGAGTGGATTCGCAAGCAGACGCTGGTCGGTGCGGAACGGTATATTACCGAGGAACTCAAGACCTACGAAGAGAAGATTCGCACGGCCGAAGAGCGCATCCAAATTATCGAGAACCGACTGTATCAGGAGTTGATGTTAGCGCTGGGCGAATGGGTGCCGCAGATGCAGTTAGACGCAAACGTGTTAGCGCAACTGGACTGCCTGCTCAGTTTCGCGACCGTGGCTACCGAGCATCGGTACGTCTGTCCGGACGTGAACGACAGCCTCGTCATCGACATCCGTCAGGGACGCCATCCGGTCATTGAACAGCAGTTGCCGCTTGGGGAACAGTACATCGCCAATGATGTGCTGTTGGATAACAAGGGTCAGCAAATCATCATCATCACCGGCCCGAACATGGCAGGTAAGTCTGCCCTACTCCGCCAGACGGCGTTGATTGTGCTGCTCGCGCAGATGGGTTCGTTCGTACCCGCAGAGAGCGCTTCTATCGGCGTGGTGGACAAGATTTTTACACGTGTCGGTGCGAGCGATAACATCTCTCTTGGCGAATCGACGTTTATGGTGGAGATGAATGAGGCGGCGTCGATATTGAACAACTTGAGCGAACGGAGTCTGGTGTTGTTCGATGAGTTGGGAAGAGGTACGAGTACGTACGACGGTATTAGTATCGCTTGGGCGATTGTTGAATATATCCACGAGAACCGCGGTCATGCCAAGACGCTTTTCGCCACGCATTACCATGAGTTGAACGAGATGGAGAAGACGTTCGAGCGGATACGAAATTATAACGTGTCTGTGCGGGAAGTGAACGGCAAGGTTATTTTCCTGCGTAAGTTGGTACGCGGCGGTTCGGAGCACAGTTTCGGTATCCACGTGGCGAAACTGGCAGGCATGCCGGCATCTATCGTCGAGCGCGCCAACCAGATACTGGCGGACCTTGAGCACGCAGCGAAGAACGGCGATTTGGCGAAGCCGACCGACCATATAGGCGAGAGTCGCGAAGGCTTGCAATTGAGTTTCTTCCAACTTGACGACCCGACGTTGGAACAGATTCGCGATGAGGTGAAAGCGCTGGATATCAACAATCTCACGCCGCTGGAGGCATTGAACAAACTATCGGAGATAAAACGATTAGTAGGAGGTAAATAACATGGAAAAGAGAGAATGGACGAAGACCCGCATCCTACGCTGGGTATTAGGTGTCGGAGGCTGGGTAGTGTGCCTGATATTGATTTTCTTCCTCGAGCAGTATTACCGCTGGGAGGTGAGTAACTTCGAGTCCCGCGACGGCGAAGCACATTCGTATAATATCTACGAAGGGACCACGATTGATTCGCTCCTTTCCATGCTTAGGCAGGATTATGATATCAGCGCGGAGACCGACCTGAAATGGCACATGCGTATCTTGCTCATCATTCATCCGGCTCCCGGTCACTACACCATCCCCGCGCAAATTGGTGACCGCGAGTTGATTGAGAAATTCAAATACGGCTATCAGACGCCGGTTCGTATCACATGGAACAATTATGTGCGGACACGTGAGGAACTGGCTGGCAAAGTGACCGCACATTTGTTGATGGATAGCGTGACGCTACTTCGGCATCTCGAGGACGAGGCGTTTTTGGCACCTTATGGTTTTAACAGAGAGACGAGTCGCTGCCTTTTCATCCCTGACACCTACGAGGTTTATTGGAATATATCCGTAGAGAAACTATTCGAGCGGATGTATAAAGAATACAACGCATTCTGGACCGAAGAACGTCGTCAGAAAGCCGATTCCATCGGTCTGACGCCCGTCGAAGTGGCTATCGTGGCATCTATTGTAGAAGGCGAGAGCACGAACAAGAAAGAACTGCCGCTTATCGCAAGCCTGTATCTCAACCGCGTACACAAAGGGATGCATCTGCAAGCCTGCCCTACCGTCAAATACGCTGTGGGAGATTTCAAACTGCGGCGCGTGCTCAATCGTCATCTGGCCATTGACTCTCCGTATAACACCTACAAATACCATGGCTTGCCTCCCGGTCCTATCCGCTGTCCGGCACCTGCCACGATAGACATCGTGCTAAACGCGCCAAAGACCGATTACCTATTCATGTGCGCAAGTCCGGAGTTGAATAACACGCACATCTTCTCCTCTTCGTACGGAAATCACGCTGCCGCGGCGAAACAATACCGCCACACGATGGACACCATCAACTGGGAGACATTTGACGCCATGCGCAAAGCGCAACAAGAAACGCAACAACCATGATTTGGGATAATAACGAAGATATACGCCTCATCGAATGTGAGAATGACCGACGCATCATCCAACGTCATCTCAACGAGTGTCGCGAAGAACGTCGTCCGTACGTATTCGTCACGAACACGATGACTATCAAGCCTTTACGCCGTTTGTTAGTGCCGGTATCGATGTTAGAGGAAGAGACCTACAAGGCGGAGATTTGCACGTATCTGGCGCGTAAGACCGGCGCACATATCATTCTGCTGCAAGCCAATGACTATGGTTCGCACGCCAAGCAGAATACGAATCGCATAGTCACGCATATTGAGGCGGTAAGCCGGCGGCAAATAGAAAACGGAGAGCAGGCTATTTCGTATGAGGTAGCAATTGCTCGCAAGGACTCGTTCGGGTTGATACGCGAGGCGGCAGAACGACAGAGGGACTTTTGTCATGACCTGCTGATTCTTACGGCGAGCCGTGACTATGGGTTGGACGATATTCTTTTTGGTCCGCCTGAACGCAAAGCAATCCAGCGTGCCCTGGTTCCTGTCATGTTGGTCAATCCGAGAGAAGATTTATTCTCACTTTGCGACTAAAACGCCAAAAAAGTGCCATTTTGCAAACCAAAGATAGCATTTTTGTGATTTTAAGCACTTTTTTCTTAAAATATTTGGTCATATTGCAAAAAAGCAGTACTTTTGCACTGTGTTTTTCATGGTATTAGATTTAAGGTTAAATGAAAAGATTGGGTTGTCGTGAGACAACCTTCTTTTTTTGTAGTGATGCGCATGCTCGTTTTTGTGCTTTTTTAATTTTTTTTTGCTTTTTATTTGCGTATATCAAAAAAAAGCAGTACCTTTGCACCGCTTTTTGGCAAATAGCCCATTTAGGAAGGGTGGGTGAGTGGCTGAAACCAACAGTTTGCTAAACTGTCGTACGGGTAACTGTACCGGGGGTTCGAATCCCCCCTCTTCCGCAAAACAGGGCGTCAACAGGGACGCCTTTTTTGTTTTCTTATGAAAAATACAGAGATTGAACGTAAGTTTTTAGTGCGTTCGGAGGCGTTTAAGGCTCAGGCTACGACGAGTTATGAGATAGAACAAGGGTATCTATGCAAAGACCCGAACAAGACCATTCGTGTACGTATACGCGACAACCAAGCGTTTCTGACCATCAAGTCGGCGACGCTGCGTGAAGGCCTCGCGAAGTTCGAGTGGGAACGTGAGATAGAGCCGGCCGATGCCAAAGAGTTATTAGCTATCTGTCTGCCGGGCGTCATCTCCAAGACTCGTTATATCATTCCGATAAGGAATGAACGAATGAACGAATTAACGAATGAACGAGTTTGGGAAGTGGACGTGTTCCACGGTCGCCTTGACGGGCTTGTACTGGCGGAGATAGAGTTAGGTGACGAGCATGAACCCTACTCTCGCCCGGACTGGCTCGGCGAAGAAGTTACCGGTCAGCCGCAGTACTACAACGCGAACATGTAAGCGGGAGTTCCGACGGGTCGGCGATGAGGTAGATTTTCATCGCTATCGACGAAGGGAAACGGGCGAAATAGTCATCCGAAGAAAAGAACCATTCGATAGAGGAGACGGGAAACCGTCTCTTCGCTGTTTTTTCCCAATACCTAATATGCTTTTCGGTATTCGGCACCACCTTGACACCTACCCTGCCGTCCGCGAAACGGACGATGGCGACGGCGCGGGTCTTATGAATGATGGCCTGCGTGCGTTGTTCATCCGTCAGACGATGTGAGATGGTAATATGCCGACCGCCTTCGGCGTTGATACGCGCCATCTCACGGCGGAAGAGTTGGCCATGGACGGACGTGTCGCGGAGTTGGTTCACGGCAATATAGTAATGTATCATCTCATGGAGGATGGTATCCTGAATGAGTTCTTCCGGCAGGTCAATGCGCACGTTGATGCGGAGAACGAAGTTCTCATTTATATAGCCTCGGACCGGAGAGGCTCCGGAGCCGAACAGCCATGCGGAGAGGCCTGGCTTGCGACGGGTGAAGGTCACCTTGCCCAGAAAACCCTTGGCATGGGACAGTTTAATGGGTATCGGCGGTAACTGCCCGTCGAAGAAGCGGGTGTTGTACTCGTCAAAACAGGATTGTATGTAGTCAACAGTAGGAAACATTAGTCACAAAGACAGCGGCAAGGGTACTTGCTGTTCGCGCGTGAGTTGTTTCACGGAATAAGTTTCTTTTCAATATATTGTTCACCGTTTTGGTCAATCCGGATGATATACAAGCCTCGCGGCAAGGATGGAAGGGTTTCCTCTCCTTCTGATTGATAGAAGAGGTAGCCGTTATGATGATAGATGCAGATGCGGCTTGGAGCCTGCGTCTGAGCCGGCTGTATAGTAAGTATTTCCGACCACACATAACTTCCATCATTCATCAGCAGGCGGAGTTGGAACTCGCCTTGGAGTTCATTCTGCTCGGAATAATCATCCCCCGTGGCATTGGGAATGGCAGTGCCGTTCTTGTACCACTGATAGGCGGTTGGCGTCCGTTCAGGGAATAGTTCGCGGACACGCACATTATTACAAAGGAGTAGCCAGTTATACTTGTTCACAATGATGTCATACAGCCGTTCACAATGCACCGTATCAAGATGAAGGGTATATTCGGCAGAGATGCATGTTGTCCATTGCGGATGGTACACGGTGAGATAGTTTGTTCCGATATCCGAGAAAGTCACCGCTTCGCCATCTACAAACCATACAAAAGGCATCAGGGTGTCACAAACGACGGAATCAAGTGTGATTATCCGCACGTCCGGACAGCAAGTCTGAGTGGCCAACGTCCACGTTGTTTCCAGTGTATCACAGCCCCGTTCATCCTGCATAGTCGTCGTCTGTGAACCGGGTTCGCTGAAGAGCAATCCGCGCCATGTGAAGGGCATTAGGGTATCGCAGACAGTGGTATCCCGTGTGGCATAATGCGGGTCAGGGCAAGGCGGAGCACATGCGTGTACATTCAACAGGAAAGGTTCACTCAAGGCCCGACAGCTAATACACTGTATATCTCCGGCACCCGAAACGGCGACTTTATACCAACCTGAATCTGTTTCCTGAACAGAAGTAAATGAGAGTGTGGCAGTAGTGTTAGGAAGTTCATTCCATAAGAGATTATCTAAAGAAAACCACCATTTATATTCAAGCGGTTCCGTCAATGAGCAGTCCGCTGTAACATCCGTAGAGAGCATTGTAGCCTCTCCGTGACAGGGCTCCGCCTCTCCGTTGACAGATACAGAGGGAATGCACACCGGTACTGCCTTTCTGACAGGACGTACGGACAAACCATAGAAACGCTGATTCTGACGATTCGGATAAAGACTGTTTGAAGGCATGTCAATATAACATGCGCCATAACCGGAAGCCAACTTACACGACGATGCCAACCAATAATTGCCATCTCCTCCCGCTTCCCGCACTCTCATCCCATAACGATTACCGGCGGCGGGAAGAAAGACTGCACCGGCATTTTCCATCTTTTCCCATTCAACAGATGAATATATGTTGTGAGAAAAACAATCGCCTTCATCGCTCATATAGAAGCCTTCGTCGCTTCTCCAGGACAAACCTTGGGCGGTGCTGGGAACAAAAGAAAGGCCTTCCGGAGTTATCCAGTCGTCCGGTAGCATGATGACACCCTGAACTTCGTTCACGGTAGCAAAAGAGAACAGTTGCTCTGCATTCGGACGTCCGTGCAACAGATACTGTGACTCTTCCGCCGTCATCGTTCGCCACGTACCCGGCGCATCCGGACCTATCTCGTTGTAGTAGCTCCAATCGGCATTGGCGAAACGCCCCGTCAAGCCATCCGTCTCGTCGCCTCCGAAATAATAAGCACCGCCAGCGGCACTCGTCGCCCACGGTTGGTATGCGTTTGCGCCACTGTTCCAGCCACTCGTGCCCCATCCGAAGAGGTCAATCCATCCGTCGTAAGTGGCACTTATTTGCGAGTTGTCACACTTAACGCCGTCCTCATAAACCGTACCGTTCTCACCGTCGCCCACAAAGTCCCACTGGTGTTCGGCGAAGCGCCATGTGCCTTGCTGCGTCGTGCCGTCGGCACAGCGATGGGTGCCCTTGGCGGCATTGTACTGCAAGTTGCCAGGGGAGAAAATGATTTGCTTGTCTTGCGCAAGGCTGAAGGCATGTATAAGCTCCGCAGCATTCAACGGCAATGCAAGCAACAGCAACGATATTATGAGATATCGATACATTAATGATTCAGTGTTTTACGAATTTGGGCAATGGTGAAGCCGCGAAGGGTTTTATAGTTTTGTTCTCCGACGGTTATTGCGTCGTGCCACTTGTGAAGCCATTCGTCATGTTTGAGAGGGTCCGCCAATTCGGCATCCGCCATCCGACGAGCTTGTGCAAACTCGTTATTGGAGCCCTTCTGGTTCTCTGTAAGGGAGTTCGGATCTCGCTTTTTAGGGCAATGTGAGATGATGGTTTGTCCGTACCGGTTGGTTAAATAGAACCGATGGCCATTAGGAGGCAGTACTCCTGTGTACTTTTTAAACTTCTCGTCAAGTGTAACTTTTCCCATATTCGATGACTTTTAGGTAGGCATTGATTCCGACATTACCCCGATATACCCCCGACCCGATTCCGTGTCGAATCCGTGTCGTCTCCGTGTTTTGGGTTAGCAAGAGGTATAAACAAGGCACTTTTTATGTGCGAAAAGATGCAACTTATTACTCCCATATAATGATAGTGAGTGCAAAATTACAATATTTTTTTGAGATACGCAAATTTTGAGGGGATTTATAGTAATTTTCCGGAAATTCCAGAAAGTCCAGACCGCTACGCTAATCCGGAAGCGGATAATATCCGCACTAATAGACGCAGCCGGAAACAGCGCCGCAGGTAACAGCCCTTCACGCGCCGCATGGGCTACACCCGCATTGAGCACCTCGCGGGCGGGCCTCTGGCGTTTGTGGCCTCGTGAAAAAGGAGGCAAAAAGAGAATTTTTGAAAAAAATTGTTCTATTTCTTTGCAGATATTGAAAAAAAGCAGTACCTTTGCAGGCGTTAGCGATAAAACAAGATGAATAAAACAGCCACAAAGAAATCCGGACGGATAAAAGAATGGTATCAGTCTGTGCTGAAAAAGATTGATTCCTCCAAAGATTGGACGCATGAACATGTAGAGGAATTGCATCGTAAACAGGAGTCGTACGGCGAAACAGAGGAGGCGCATGAAGAAAAAAAAGCCGGACGAATCACGTTCTTCACAGCCGTTCGTATCATCATGGCGGAGTTAGGCGAGAAAGAGTATTGGCAGACATTATGGCAGCTGTTCTGGCGGCCGGGCTATATGATGTCGGATTTTATCAACGGCAAAGGGCGGCGGTACTTGAAACCCTTCCAACTGCTAATAGGCACGACCCTGCTGTTGGCCATCGTGCTTACCATTGTTCCGGCGAAAGTGGAGAAAGGCGAATCGTATGAGGAAATGGTTCAAAACGCACTCTCAAAAAGAGATTGGCCACCGGAAGCCACAGAGTTAATAAAACCAGCATGGACACTCGTGAAACAACTGGATAAATACCGGGTGTTTAAAGAGGAACATATGGCGTTCAATGTATTGAGCACGTTAATTCTACCGGTTTTCTTCACATGGTTACTATTCCGCAAATCGCCTCGTCGTAAGAATGAGTTTGTGGAGGCGAAGAAAAAGCAGGCGAACTATAACTTCCCGGAAATAGTGACAATCGAGATTTTTGTTGCGGCACAGTTGCAGTTCATCAATACACTATGGGTGTTCGTGGTGGGTTGGATACGCCCTGAGTTATCGTTCTCACCCTTTGTTTTTCCAGGTTTCGTGACGTATATTGTCATGTTTTGCGACTACCAGCAGTTGTTCGGTCGCAAATGGTACGACACGTTGTGGCGAACGTTTTTTTGCGTTATTTGATGAGGGCGAAGAAAAATCCCCCACTCCACATGAAAAGAGGAAGCAAATTTTTGCTTCCTCTTTTCAGTTCACAGTGACTGCGTCACGTTTATAATCGCTTCGCGATGTTTATTGTTGCAAGCAACGTTTATTTAACCTCTTCAAAGTCGACGTCCTCGGCGGTGGGGTTGCCGCCATTCTGGTCGTTGGTCGTTTGTCGTTGGTCGTTAGTCGCTTGGCCTCCGGCCTGTTGTGCCTGCTGCTGTGCGGCGTACATCTCTGCCGAAGCGGCTTGGAAGGCGGTCATCAGGGCGTTGTTGGCAGCCTCGCAGGCGTCTGCGTCGCGCTTCTCATACGCCTCTTTGAGGTTCTTCAGCGCTTCCTCTATCGGGGCTTTCTTATCCGCCGGAATCTTGTCGCCGAACTCAGCGAGTTGCTTCTCGGTCTGGAAGATGGTAGCGTCGGCTTTGTTGAGTTTGTCAGCCTGCTCTTTGGCCTTCTTGTCGGCTTCGGCGTTGGCTTCTGCTTCGGCTTTCATGCGCTTAATCTCGTCGTCAGAGAGACCGGACGATGCCTCGATACGAATCTTCTGCTCCTTGCCGGTAGCTTTGTCCTTCGCGGTCACGTTGAGGATACCGTTGGCGTCGATATCGAAGGTCACTTCGATTTGCGGTTCGCCACGACGGGCAGGCATGATACCATCGAGGTGGAAGATACCGATTTGCTTGTTCTGCGCCGCCATCGGACGCTCGCCTTGGAGCACCTTGATTTCTACGGACGGCTGGTTATCGACAGCGGTCGTGAAGACTTCGGTCTTCTTGGTCGGGATGGTGGTATTCGCCTCGATCATCTTGGTCATGACACCGCCCATGGTCTCGATACCGAGGCTCAGCGGGGTTACATCCAACAGGAGGACATCTTTCACATCGCCGGTCAATACACCGCCTTGGATGGCTGCACCTACGGCTACTACCTCATCGGGGTTCACACCCTTCGACGGAGCTTTACCGAAGAATTTCTGAACGGCATCCTGGATAGCCGGAATACGGGTCGAACCACCTACGAGGATAATCTCGTCGATATCGGAGGTCGTGAGGCCTGCGTTCTGCAGCGCAGTCTTACACGGCGCGATAGTACGCTGGATAAGGTCGTCAATGAGTTGCTCGAATTTCGCACGCGTCAAGGTCTTAACCAAGTGCGCCGGAACACCGTTCACCGGCATGATATACGGCAGGTTGATTTCCGTGGTCGTAGCGGACGAGAGTTCGATTTTAGCCTTCTCAGCCGCCTCTTTCAGACGCTGCATGGCCATCGGGTCTTTGGAGAGGTCAGCACCGCCGTTCTCAGCCTTGAACTCGGAAACGAGCCACTCAATGATACGATGGTCGAAATCGTCACCGCCGAGGTGAGTATCACCGTCGGTTGCTTTTACTTCGAACACACCGTCGCCGAGCTCGAGCACGGATACATCGTGGGTACCACCACCGCAGTCGAAGACCACGATCTTCATGTCCTTGTTGGACTTGTCAAGGCCGTAAGCCAAGGCAGCAGCCGTAGGCTCATTGACGATACGACGTACATTCAGACCTGCAATCTCGCCGGCTTCCTTGGTAGCCTGACGCTGACTGTCGTTGAAGTAAGCCGGTACCGTAATAACGGCTTCCGTTACTTCCTGGCCCAGATAGTCCTCAGCGGTCTTTTTCATCTTCTGAAGGATGATAGCGCTGATCTCCTGCGGCGTATATAGACGTCCGTCGATATCGACACGCGGGGTGTTGTTATCGCCTTTGGTCACCTTATAGGGAACACGTGCGATTTCAGACTGCAAGCGATCGTAGGTCTCACCCATGAAACGCTTGATAGAATAGATAGTTTTGGTCGGGTTTGTGATGGCTTGACGCTTGGCCGGGTCGCCTACTTTGCGCTCACCGCCATCAATAAATCCAACAACAGAAGGGGTCGTACGCTTACCCTCAGCGTTAGCAATGACGATAGGTTCGTTACCCTCCATTACGGCTACACACGAGTTCGTGGTACCGAGGTCAATTCCAATAATCTTAGACATAGTAGTATATTTTTTTTAGTTCAACAATCTTATTTCGAGATATCGAGATATCGAGATATCGACACTTCGAAGTCGTTCACTCATTTAATGACAAAAGATGTGCCAAATGGA
>Ga0310696_10000776_pt1 | contig 47717 bp, 35 predicted proteins | sample AusTroGonzalo_MG_4_FD_203885 | JGI IMG/M metagenome (GOLD analysis project Ga0310696, IMG submission 203885) | Bovine rumen microbial communities from tropical cattle in Woodstock, Queensland, Australia - Gonzalo_02 (v2) (version 2) | ecosystem: Host-associated > Mammals > Digestive system >... | reverse complement strand
AAGTACCTGTGGGCTACCTTGGGCGATGATTACGACAAGGATCACCCGCAAGGCTAAAGAATTGTAAGGTCAACTATTAAAGACTATTACCCACTATTCCAATGGACATGTTAGTCAAAAATTAAAGACTATTACCCACTATTCCAATGGATTAGTATTTAATAGACTCAAATATTCATCGGAAATATATTTTAATAGTTTTTAATAGTTGACCTAAAATTATTCATCGGGAATTTTTGGAAAATTTTGGAAATTTTGGACAAAAATGAGATTCTATGAAACGATTATTTATGATTTTTGCAGGTGTGTTGTGCATTGTTGCCTGTGGTGCATTGATAAGCTCCTGCAACGTCACAAGGACGGTGACGACCTCAAGCCAATATGTGCAGCGGGGCGACACAACGATCCTGATTCAGTCGAAGACGATTGAAAGCTATGACGCCAGCAAACGTTTGTAGCGCAAAATGAACGACAAAAGAGGTCATCGCGACCTCTTTTGTTTTATTTCAGTTGGTAACAATTTGTAACCAACTCATTTCCCAATTACCTCACTTCCTGCCCTTGGACGGTGTAGGTGTTGCCATCGTGGAGAATATATACCTTTCCGTTACGGATCAGTTTCTGGGCAGGATTGGCGGGATTAGCCACCACTGCAGGTGCAGAGGTCTGATCGCCGTTGTAGGTATAGGTAGCACGGATCTTGATGCCATCCTCAAGACTGCCACCTACAACTTCCCACCCGGTAAACGTGAAGCCTGGCACAATCGGTGCTTCGGGCAAGGTGAGGTTCACAGGCTCGGAGTCTATCGTTCCGTCGTTCTTATCGCAATACGTAACGTAATAGGTAGCCGGCACCGGTGCATGCTCATCGTAAACCAGCAAGGTGACTGTACCATGTACATAATCCACAGTAATACGTATCGTTACATTCTCATATACATCGTACGATGCGGGGCGTATGTTGTCGCAAGGATAGGATAGCGGATACGGCGTATATAGTTCCCAAGTGTCTTGCGATTGTTTGGCTGATCCAAACTCAGCAGCCCAATTACCGTAAACGGCCTTTATCTCCCCGCTGAATTCCGCGAAGTCCAATTCGTATGTATTTTCGGCCACCGGTGTCATCTTGGCAGCCGCGTTGCATGCCCATCCGTTCCATGCGCCCACGATGAACCAGTCGTTCTCGGTTACGTAGAATGTTCCGCTGACAAGCGTGAGCACGAATGCGTCGTTGCTATTCTTGGTGAGCGTCAGCACCGCGTTGGTATAGCCGGCGAAGGGGTTAGCCAAAGCAAGGTTGGCAGGCTCACTGTTCGTCTTGGCACCGAGCAGGTACGGCTCGCCAAGAACCACGTCCTCACCGGTGTCCCAGTTCCTACCCCATTGGTTTGTCCAACTATGCTCCTCGATGATTTTGAATGTACCGCTAAGGTTATCAACCGTTACGGTGAGGACACCGTTCACCTCCTCAAACGACGGAGCATCTGCTGCGCTCCAACCATTGAAAGAGCCGACGATCTGATAGGTCTTCGGATCATCGCTATGGTCATACAAGGTGCCGGCAACAAGCGCGATAACCAGATGGTCAGGGTCGGCAGCATCCAGCGTGAGCTTGGCATTTTTGTAACGCCATTCGCCTTCGCCTTGCCCGGCAGGAATCAGAATCTTGCAGTCAGCCGGAGCGTCTGCTTCGCCCTGGCTGTCATCGCACTTCACGAGGTTGTATGAGCCATTGAGCACTACGCCTTCGCCGGCTGCAGCTGCACCGTGCTGCGGATGCCATGCACCGTTCTCGGTGATCTTGAAATCGCCGTACAGGTCAGCTACCTCAAGGGTCAGCACACCTTCTACTTCCGTGAACTTCCATGCCTCGTTGTTGTTACTCCAGCCATTGGCTGCACCGGCATAGTAATAATCGGTTGCATTGACAGCTAAGGCAGCCATCAAGACCACGAAAAGAGAGAAAAGTTTTTGTTTCATAATTCGTATGATTTAAAGAACGTATGTTCAAAAACAACTTGTGCCTGCAAAGGTACGAAAAAAAAATGATATTTGCAAATATTTCAGCATTTTTTTCACAAAAAACTTAAATATTCACAAAAAATAGGGTTTCGGAGGGGGTTGGGAAGCACAAAAAGCAGCCCGTGTGGGCTGCTTGTACGGATCGTAAGCGATTGGTCGCCGTGATTTAGTAGCGGAAGGGATAATTCGTTTCGTTGTTCTAATATAAAAAACCTATGAGCCATAATGGGAGTTTGTTCTCCCAAGGGAACTCAATATCATCCGCGAGAATATACGCATTAGGAACTCCGACTATTTGTTTTTTCGATTTACTTGCACCACCGACTTCGATGGTATATATGCCATCCACCACAAAATCCCCCTTCTGCTTACCATATTCAACAGAATGGTTAAATGCCAAGTGATTGATAGCGAATGTCTCGCGAAGCGTACCCTCCTTGATCGGATGAGTAGCAAGCGCATGCAACATATTCGTATTCTCGATATATATCTTATCCGGCTTCTGCATCTTCTTAACGTTGAGGTAGTCGCTATAGAGCAAATTTACCAGTTTGGCATCAGACAGATAGTTCAGATAAGCCAAAATCGTCTTCCGTTGCAAACCACTCTGTACTGACATACGCGAAATATCCACCTCGTAAGGTTCAGTAGCTGCCAAGATATTCATCAGCGCACGAATCTTACGCGTGTTCTCCAATTCGACCTTGCAGATACGCGGTAACTCATCGTCGATGATATATCTGACAACTGTGTTGATTGCCGAATAGTAATCCACCTCGTTCCCTTCGTAATACGGATAGTATCCGTGCGCCAGATACTCGTCGAAATACGCCATCGGTTTGCACGCTTTATATACCTGACGAATGAAAGGATACGGATCTTTCAGCATTTGCTCCAGCTCACATGCCGGCAGATCGATACCTTTATAGAACTGCAAGTATTCACGGAAACTCAATCCTTGAAAATCGTGATTGATACAACGTCTGCTAAGATCAGCCTCGCCTTGTTGGAGTTCCAATAGCGAGCTACCGCTGATAACAATCTGCATTCCCGGATAACTATCATAAATCTCTTTCAGCTCGCGACTCCAATGTGGGTACTTGTGTATCTCGTCCAAAAACAGGTGCTTGCCACCTATGAGATGAAACGCTTCTGCCAGATTCAAGATTGAGTGGTCAGCGAAATAGTTATGATCCAAGGAACAATACAGAACCGTTCTATCCCCATCATTATAGTGTTGCCTGATGTACTGCCTGATGAGCGTGGACTTACCGATACCTTTTGGTCCACGGATAGCCAACATCCGCGCATTCCAGTTGATTTCCATGCCGCATTTCCTGATGATTTCCATCGGTGTTTCTGCTAACAAGCGGTCTTGAAGATTGAATAGTCTTTGCATAGTTTGTGAGTGCTATATGACACAAAATATTTCTATTTTTGTGTCGCACAAGAAACAAAACACCACTAATTATGTATCCCGAGCAACACAAATTCGCCGCAAAGGTACGAAAAAAATTTGACATTTGCAAATATTTCAGCATTTTTTTCACAAAAAAATTAAATATTCAAGAAAAACGGGCTTGCGGAGGGGGTTGGGAAGCAAAAAAAGCAGCCCGTGTGGGCTGCTTGGAAGAATCGTTAGCGATCGGTCGCTGTGATTTAGTAGCGGAAGGATGAACCACCGACGAACTCGCGGAGGAAGGATGTAGGCGGAATCTCCTTCTCGGAGATGGACTCGAAGTAGGAGAGGAACTTCAGGAGGCGGTGTGCCTCGGCGTACTCGTCGCAGTACTTGGGCACCTCGTCCAAGATAGGCTCGGCATGGCGCTTGAGTACCGCCAGCTCGAAGAGCAGCGAGGAGTTGAACATGGCATCGGCTTCCTCCTGGAAGGGATAGATCCACTTCTCTTCACCACGGCGAACGGAGGGGCAACGGGCGATAGTCTCGCGTGCCGAGTAACCACGGTAGCGGTAGTCACGTACTATACGGCGGATGAGACGTACATCGGTGGTAGGAATCCAGTTGTGGTTATCGAGATTGACGGTGGTAAGCGAGGATACGTAGATCTTGAACATCATGTTGCGGGGGATGTTCGGCAGCAGGCGCGGGTTGAGCGCGTGCAGCCCCTCGAGGATAACCACCGTATCGTCCTTGAGCTGGAGCTTATCGCCCTTGAACTCGCGTTTGCCGGTCTCGAAGTTGAAGCTGGGCAACGATACCTCTTTCCCCTCAAGCAGGTCAGCGAGCTGCTGGCGGAAGAAGGGCAGATCGATTGCCTCGATATGTTCGAAATCCCAATCACCGTTCTCGTCCTTGGGGGTGTCTTCGCGGTTAACGAAGTAGTTATCCATCGAGAGGACAACAGGGCGCACGCCGTTGACTAACATCTGGATAGTAAGACGCTTACTGAAGGTAGTCTTACCCGACGATGAAGGACCGGAGATCAGCACGAACTTAGGCATGCCGCCTTCCTTGTTGACAATCATATCGGCGATCTGTGCCACTTTCTTCTCGTGCAATGCCTCGGAGAGCTTGATCATCTCGAAGGACTTATTGCCCTTGTAGGCTTTGTTGAACTCGCCGACATTGCTGATCTTGAGGAGTTTGTTCCAGCCGGTATATTCATTGAAGATGCCGAACATCTTATCCTGGTTGCAGCTCTCCTCGAGCTGTGTGGGGTTGATGCGGCTGGGTATGCGAAGGAGGATACCATCGTGGTACGGCTCGATCTTGTATATATTGAGGTAGCCTGTGGATGGCATCAGTGCCGAAGTATAATAATCGATGAAATCGTCGATACGGAAATAACGGCAATAGGGGTTACCGAGGGTCTGGAACAAGGTGGTCTCTGCATCGTGGCACTCCTTGAAGAGGCGGATGACCTCCTTGGTCTGCTTCTCCTCGGTGATGATAGGTTTGTCGGCCGCGATGATCTCCTGCATCTTGTCGTTGATCGTGTCAATCACCTGCTGCGTGATTGGCATATCGGTGCCATCCTCGTTCTTAAGGGTGCAATAGTAACCTTTGGATATGGGGTGCTCCACGCGCAGATCGGTCTTGGGGAAGAGCAGCCGTACGGCATACGCCATCACCATCTCGAGCGTGCGGACGTAGCACCTCATACCTGCGGGGCACGAAGCATCGAGGAACTCGATATCCTTGGGCTTATAGACCAGGAACGTGAGGTCTTGCACCTTGTAATTGACTCGTGCAGCTACCACGGGGTATGGCAGTTGCAGCCCTGTCTGACGATAGACGTCCAGCAACGCAGTGCCGCGACGGATGTCGTAGTACTGTTTGTTGTTTTTGCAGTAGATGGTTACTTGGTTATCCATGTGATCGACGATATTTGAGGGTTATGGTTATCTAACCGTTGGTTAGATCTTGAATTCGCGGGGTATGGGTGTCTCGAAGTGCACGATCTGCTCGGTGGCAGGATGGATGAACTCGAGTATACGTGCGTGCAGGCAGAGGCGGTCAACAGGCGAGAAGGTATTGCCGTGACCGTACTTGCGGTCGCCTACCACGGGATGACCAATGGATGCCAGATGCACGCGGATCTGGTTGGTTCGTCCGGTCTCGAGGTCCAGCGCAAGCAGGGAGAGAACAGGTTCTTCCTCTGTAGTTCTCAGGTTTTTCTCCTGATTCGTTTTCGTGTCGTTTACGTCTCGTTTACGTGTCGTTGTCGTGTCGTTGACGTGTTTAAGCTGTTTTGTACCGAGTACTTCGTAGTGTGTGACGGCTTTCTGGCCACCGTCATCGACGGGTGAGGAGAAGACCATGGCGTTGCGTTTGTCCTCGGTGAGCCAGGTAGTGATGGTGTCCTTCTGCTTGGGCATAATGCCTTCGGCAAGTGCGACATAGGTTCGCTTGGTGACAAGTTCGCGCCAATAGGAGCGCATGTACTCCTGCAGTTGGGGCGACTTGGCGAAGACGAGCAGTCCGCTGGTTTCACGGTCGAGGCGATGCACCACATAGACATTGTTACGCGGGTGCTGGCGGCGTACGTACGCCTTGAGTATGGATAATGCTGTCGTTTCCGCGCTATCGGGGGTGGAAGGCACGGTGAGCAGTCCTTGTTTCTTGTTAACGACCAAGAGATGGTCATCCTCGTAGACGAGGGAAAGTTTGGGGTGATGCAGGGAAGTGTTGCCTGCTTGCGAGAGGATAGTGACCTCGTCGCGTGGTTGTAGCGCCTGATCGGCGCGGGTGCATATAGCTCCGTTGAGTTGCACACGTCGCGAGCGCAGCAGCTGCTTGATGCTGGTAACAGTCATGCCTCCGAGCTTGGCTTGCATCAAGTCAAGCAGGGTTGTGGGGGCTGTGGCGTGTAATACGGTGTTGTTCTTGCGTCTCATGGCGGATACACTAAAATATAAGACGAGGCGAGCATGGTGCTCGCCTCGTGGTAACATTATTTGCGCTTGCGGTCGCCGTAACGTGACATGAACTTGTCAACGCGTCCGGCAGTATCTACAAGCTTCGACTTACCCGTGTAGAACGGGTGAGAGGTGTTCGAAATCTCCAACTTAATCAGCGGATAAGTCTGGCCGTCAATCTCGATGGTGTCCTTCGTGTTAGCGCATGAGCGGCTGAAGAACTGCGTACCATCCGACATATCTTTGAAAACCACTACACGGTAGTTCTCGGGATGAATTCCTTGTTTCATAACCTTCGAATGTTTATTATTCAGCAGCCTCAGCTACTACGTTAATTTTAATGGTTGCTTTTACCTCGCGATGCAGACGAGCTGCAGCCTCGTACTCGCCGAGCTCCTTGATAGGCTCAACGGTGATGACCTTCTTGTCCACGTCGATCTCCTGAGCCTTGAGGGCGTCAGCGATCTGCTGTGTGGTAACAGTACCGAAGATCTTACCATCCTCGTTAGCCTTAACAGGTACGGTGATTACGATAGCAGCGAGTTTCTCAGCCAGTGCCTGAGCGTCAGCCAGAAGTTTGGCGAGCTTGTGAGCCTGTTGCTTGAGGTTCTCAGCCAGTTGCTTGCGGTTGCTCTCGTTGGCGATGATGGCCATCTTGTTGGGCAACAGATAGTTGCGGCCATAACCGTCGCGAACCTTAACGATATCGTTCTTGTAGCCGAGGTTGGCTACGTCTTGAATCAAAATAACTTCCATGATTACTTTCTGTTTTAAGGGTTCAACAACTTATTTCATCATATCGGTTACGTAAGGCAGCAGAGCCAAGTGGCGCGCTTTCTTAACAGCCTGAGCAACTTTGCGTTGGAACTTCAGCGAAGTACCGGTGATACGGCGTGGCAGGATCTTGCCTTGCTCGTTGAGGAACTTCTTGAGGAACTCAGGATCTTTGTAATCCACATACTTGATACCGGCTTTCTTGAAGCGGCAGTACTTTTTCTTCTTCTGATCCGTCTGTTTCGGGGTCAGGTAGCGAATCTCATCATTCTGTGCCATAATTAAGCCTCCTCTTTTTTAGTGTGATTACGACGTTTCTCAGCATACTCAAAAGCATACTTGTCAAGACGGGTTGTGAGGAAGCGAAGCACGCGTTCGTCACGAGTGAACTCAGTCTCGAGCTTTGCAAGGAACTCGGTTTCGATATCGAACTGCAGCACGCAGTAGAAACCGGAAGTCTTTGCTTGGATGGGGTAAGCGAGCTTGCGCAGTCCCCACTCCTCACGGTTCAGGATGGTGCCACCATTCTGCGTGAGAAGGTTCTCGAATTTGTCGACCGCTTCCTTCATCTGTGGCTCAGACAAAACGGGGGTAAGAACGAAAACGGTCTCGTAATGATTTACCATAATGTTTGTTTAATTTTATTAAATTAATTGTTAATTTTTTGCTATGTGCCAATAGTCCGCAGGCGATACGTCCGCGCTTAAAGGCCACAAAAGCATGCAAAGGTACAAAATTATTTTTTTATATCCAAATCTTTCGGGCAAAATCGTACAGGTGCTTGCCGATTGTTTTATTTTTTGCACGTAAACCTTGCAAACAGCCCGAGCAAGCCCACCGTAACGACAGCTGCGACGACATATCCGATCCAGCGGTACGATTCAGCCAGGTGAAGTCCTTCGGGCGCGATCAGGATATAGCTGGTGCTGACCATGGTCATGAACAATGCAGGGATAAGTGCGATGAGGTAACCGTAACGGTTGGCGGCGTTCTTGTAGAGCCAAACGGTGCCTGCCCAGAGGGTGAAGACGGCGAGTGTCTGGTTGGTCCAGGAGAAGTAACGCCAAACGATATCGAAGTTCACGAACACCATGCCGAACACGCAGAGGAAGAGCGGCAGGGCGATCATCAGACGTTTCATCTTCGGCTTCTGGTCGATATGCAGGAAATCCGCCACGATGAGTCGCGCCGAACGCAGAGCCGTATCGCCGGAGGTGATAGGTGCAGCGATAACGCCGATGATGGCGAGTATGCCACCTACCGTACCAAGCCATGAACGGGAAACAGTGTCCACGACGAGTGCTGCAATGTTCTCGCCTTTGTGTTGCGCGGCGAAGGCTTGCAAACCGTCGATACCGTAGAGTCCGTTCTCGGGGTCAGCAAAGAATGTGCCTGCAGCGGCAGCCCAGATCAGGGCGAGGATACCTTCAGCAACCATGGCGCCGTAGAAGATCCATCGGCCTTGGCGTTCGTTGGTCAGACAGCGTGACATGATAGGCGACTGCGTGCCGTGGAAACCCGATATGGCGCCGCAGGCGATGCTGACGAACATCATCGGGAAGATAGGCAGTCCGTCGGCTTTGCGGTTATAGAGTCCGTCGGTGAGCTCGGGCATCTCCGAAGCGTGCCAGCCGAGCATGACGATAGCTATACCTACACCCATGAACAGCAGCATAGCGCCGAAGATGGGATAGAAGCGTCCGATGAGCTTATCCACAGGCAGCACCGTTGCCAAGGCATAGTAGGCAAAGATGATCAGCACCCAGATGATAGGCAGCGCACGTCCCTGGAAGGCCATGGTGTGCAGCGGCGCGAGGCCCTGCAGCAGGGTAGCCGGGCCGGAGAGGAAAGTGGTGGTAAGCAGCAGCAACAATACTAAGGATAGCACGCGCATGAACACGCGCACGCCCGAACCTAACTCACTGCCGACGATCTCCGGCAGAGATACGCCGCCCTTGCGCAAGGAAAGCATGCCGCTCAAGTAGTCATGAACACCACCGCCGAAGATCGTACCGAACACGATCCACAAGAACGCTGACGGACCGAAGAAGATACCCATGATCGCGCCGAAGATCGGGCCAAGGCCTGCAATATTCAAAAACTGAACGAGGAAGATCCGCCAACCCGACATGGGAACGAAGTCCACACCATCGTTCTTGGTGATAGCCGGTGTTTCGGCCTTCGGGTTAATGCCGAACACCTTCTCGACAAATGTGCCATATAGCACAAAACCAATTACAAGCACTACGAGTGCTACAAGAAATGTTATCATTGTTTTAGAAATTACTTTTCGCTCCGGAATGTATCTGAACCCAGAATACACGAAACAGGCTGCAAAGTTACAAAAAAATTCTGATATTTGCAAATATTTTGGCAAAAAAATGCATTATAATTGCTTGGCACGATTTTTGCTGTGAAAATAATGATGACAAAATACAGGTTATATACAGGTTGTTTGCTCGCGTTGCTGTTATCATGTCCGTTATACGGGCAAGAGTTGTCAGCAACGGTGTTGGCAGCTGACAGCATGGTTGTCAGCGAGGTTGATTCGTTGGCAACGGACTCGCTGCCGGAGGTTGTACTGGAGTTCCCTGCCATCCTGACGGATATGCCTAACGTGCATGTGGAGCAGGACAGTTTGATCACCCTGCTGATGGAGGAGAAGAAGGCGGGTGTAGAACGCGGAGAGCGCGAGATGCCCGGGTACAGGGTACAGATCTACTCGTCAAACCATCCTCAACGCGGCAAATCGGAGGCACTGCAGATAGAACAACGCGTCAAGAAACTGGTGCATGAACATGTGTACGTGACCTACACCTCGCCGTCATGGAAAGTGCGTCTGGGTGATTTCCGTACGCAGGAGGAAGCTGCGACATTCCGCGATGCGTTCAAGATGTTGTGTCCGGATCTTGCCGACTACACCTATATTGTCCGTGACCAGATAAAGATTAGATGATATGGATTTACAAGCATTCAATCCGAAGCAGGAAGTGACCGATACGATATCTGCGCATGTAGAGGAGGTTATTCGCGCGATAGGCGAAGATCCGGCACGTGAGGGTCTGAAGCGCACGCCTCACCGCGTGGGCAAATCACTGCAGTACTTGACCAAGGGCTACGAGGAAGATCCGGAAGCTATCCTGCGCTCGGCACTGTTTGAGGAAGACTACCGGCAGATGGTGGTAGTGAAAGATATAGAGTTCTACTCGCTGTGCGAGCACCATATGTTACCGTTCTTCGGCAAGGCTCATGTGGCATATATCCCCAACGGCCGGATCACGGGGCTGAGCAAGATTGCTCGCGTGGTGGATGTGTTTGCGCGCCGGTTGCAGGTGCAGGAGCGCCTGACGACCGAGATCAAGGAGTGCATTCAGCGCACGCTTGATCCGCTGGGAGTGATGGTGGTGATCGAGGCCGAGCACCTGTGCATGCAGATGCGCGGTGTACAGAAGCAGCACTCGCTGACCGTAACTTCGGACTTTACAGGAGCCTTCAACCGCAAAGAGACGCGGCAGGAGTTCCTGAATCTGGTGCTGAATAACAAATAGGAAAAGTGTTCGCTCAGTGCTTGTTGCACTCGGCGTACAGTTGCAGGAATGCGTGGGACAGATTGCTCCACGCATATTTGTTTTTCTCAAGGCGCAGGTAATCGGTGAACGCCTCCTGCCTGTGGTTGGAGAAATAATCGCGCAAGGCTTGCGCAATGGCCTCTGGCTCGGGATCGACTGCATAGCCCATCTTGCCATGGTGCACGATCTCCGCCAAGCCTCCGACGTTGGTGACGAGCATGGGTTTCTCGAAGTGGAAAGCCACCTGCGTCACGCCGGATTGTGTGGCTGTGCGATAGGGCTGCGTGATCAGATCCGCTGCGCCGAAGTAGAGCCGCAGATCGCCATCGGGGATAAACTCGTTGCGAAGAATGATACGGTCGTCCAATCCCTGTTGGAAGATCTGATCCCTGTACTTCTTCTCATCCTCGTAGAACTCGCCTGCCACAATGAGTTTGAGGTCGGGCAGTTCGTTCTTGACTTGGGCAAAAGCGTCAATGAGCAGATCGAGTCCTTTGTACGCACGCACAAGCCCAAAGAAAAGCATGTAATCATACGCCGGGCTTATACGTAGCATATTGCAGGCATCCTGCTTGCTGCAGAGCGAGCCGTAATGGTCGTAGATCGGATGCGGCGTGAAGGTCTTGGGTTTGCGCTGTTTGTCCAGGCGGTCGATATCTTCGACCACACTCTTGGACAGCGCCACAAAGCCGTCGGTTCGGCGGATGAATGCGGGAGCGAACAGGCGGTCGAGTATGGAAGGCTCATGCGGGATCATGTTATGCACGAGCGCCAGACAGCGTGTGTGACCGTTGCGCTTGACTATGCGCTCGATCGTGGCGAAGCACGGCGCAAAGAACGCCATCCAATAGCAGCAGATAACGATATCGGGTCGGGCTTTGCGTAAGCGATGCCCTACCCTCCACCATGTTAGCGGGTTGCAGGAGTGGATCATCCTGCGGATCTTCAGTCCGCGCGGCGCAGGATCGTCGGTCAGCTGCGTCTTACCCGGGAAAAGGATAGACGGGTATTGCGTAGTGAACGTGACGAGGCGGACATGATGTCCCTCGTCCTGCAGCTGTTGTGCCAGGCGCTGGTTGAACGTGGCCAGCCCACCCCGGAAGGGATAGGCTGTGCCGACGATCACTATATTTAACTTCGTGTTGGTCACTGCGTGTTGGTGACTGCGTGTTGGTCACTGCGTGTTGGTGACTGCGTGTTGGTCACTGCGTGTTGGTCACTTCGTGTTGGTGACTGCGTGTTATTTGGAGATTTTGTTGGTGCTGCCTTTCCACGCACTCTTCTTGGCAGGGATCACCTTCGTATCCGCTTTGCCCTTGGGTGCTTCGGCCTTGGGTGCTTCGGCAGGTATCTCTGCATGCTCCAGCCAGCAGACGGCATCGCCCTTGCTGACCTTATCGCCCTGATGCTTGTCAACCGCCACGAGGCGCACGTTATCGAAGGCGCGCAGCGGCTCTATGCCGTGTTGCGTTTGCAGGTAGCAGACAACCTCGCCTTGCTTGAAGATTGTGCCGAACGCGGGCGCGTGGCTGTCCTCGTTGAAGTCCAGTTCCCACAGCACTTTGCCGGCTTGTGTTGCCTCCAGCGGCTCGCTGGACGGATGCAGGATGGCACGTTTGTCGGCTGCCGAGAGGAAGACGATCTGCTGCCCGCCCTTGGCGGCTTTCTCCATGCGCTCGAGCAGATCTTTGTTGAACTGCTCCTTGGCCAGACCGGACTTGAACTCGCGGTACTGCTTCTCGTGCATAGCAAACTCAAAGAGTTCCTCGTCGTCCTGACCGCGATCCCAGCCAAGTTCCTCCATTTCCTTGATAAATCGCGGCAACTCGTTCGGATAGAGTTTCTGCGGATCATCGGTGTAGAACTCGAAGCCTTTCTCCTTGGCCAGTTCGATGATCTCCGGAGCCAGTTCGCCGGGCAGCTTGCCCGATTTGCCGAGGATCATTCCCCACATGGCGGGATCCATGCGCGTGAAATCTTTCTCGCCCATGGATCGCGAGAAGAGGTTCATCAGCGCAGCATTCTTCACGTATTGGCTGAACGGCGTAACCAGACACGGCGTGCCGAGCATCGGCCATATACGCTGAACCTCGTCGAAGAGTTGTACGAGCAGTTCGTCCTCCGACAGTTCTTTCTCGCCTTTCTTCTTGAGGTTGGCATTGATGGCGGCATGCATACCTTTCAGATCGGCCATGAGCGAGCCCATCATACCTCCGGGCAAGCCGCAGCCCACGAGCAGGGATGTCATCAGGGAGTTCTTGGGATCGATCCAGTAACCGAGGAAGTCGTCGATGAACGACTGGGTAAGCGAACGCGCTTCCATGTAGGCTTTCATGTTGATATCCTTAACCAGGAAGCCTGCATCTTTGAGCATAGCCTGTATGGTTATCACATCAGGATGCACCTTTCCCCATGCGAGGGGTTCCATCGCTACATCCAGCACATCGCCTCCGGCCTTGGCTACCTCGAGCATCGAAGCTACCGAGAATCCCGGGCCACAATGACCGTGATATTGAATGATGATATCGGGGTGCTTCTCCTTGATGGCCGCCACAATAACGCCCAACATATGCGGACGACCTATACCTGCCATATCCTTGAGGCAGATCTCTTGCGCGCCGCCCTCGATGAGTTGCTCGGCGAGGTTGATGTAGTACTCGGCATTATGCACCTTGGAATAGGTGATACACATCGTAGCCTGAGCCGTCATGCCCGCCTCTTTTGCCCACTTGATGCTGGGGATGATATTACGCGGGTCGTTCAAGCCGCAGAAGATACGCGTAATGTTCGTACCCTGCGCGTGCTTCACCTTATACATCAGCTGACGCACATCAGCAGGAACCGGGTTCATACGCAGTGCGTTCAGACCACGATCAAGCATGTGGGTCTTGATGCCTGCTTCGTTGAAAGGTTTGCAGAACGTGCGAACAGCGAGGTTGGGGTTCTCGCCGTAGAGCAAGTTTACTTGCTCGCTGGCACCGCCGTTGGTCTCAACACGATCAAAACACCCCATATCAATGATGACGGGAGCGATCTTAGCCAACTGGTCTTTGCGCGGTACATACTTGCCGCTACTCTGCCACATATCGCGGTACACAAGCGAAAATTGGACTTCTTTTTTTGCCATGGTATATTCGTTTTTTATGTTACTTAATGACGGGTGAATGTGCTGCATGCACAAATCAGCCTACAAAGTTACAAAAAAAAAATGAATTATGCAAATAATTTGCGGAAAAATTTGCAAATATGATATTTTTTTTGTAACTTTGTGTCGGATTTTGAAAAATCCGGCAAATAACTCAATCAATAATGCAAAAATTGCGATAAGAATATGGTAGCAAAAAAACTTACACGCAGTACCGACAAGATGTTGGCAGGCGTATGCGGCGGCATAGCCGAATATTTTGAAGTTGATCCTACGTTGATCCGTGTGATCTATGTAGTGCTTACGCTATTCAGTGCAGCCTTCCCGGGAGTGCTGCTATACCTCATCCTGATGTTACTGATGCCCAAGGGCAGCGACTACGAGGTACTCAACTAAGCCACAGATTGAAAAACTATTCGTTCATTAGCAATACGACAAGACTATGGATAGCAGAAGAGTAAGGGTGCGTTTTGCACCGTCACCGACAGGCGCTCTGCATATAGGCGGAGTACGCACAGCATTGTACAATTACCTGTTTGCCCGTCAGCATGACGGCGATATGCTGTTGCGCATCGAAGATACGGATTCTACACGATTCGTTCCGGGCGCAGAGGAGTATATCCTCGAGGCGTTGAACTGGCTCGGCATAGAGATTGATGAGGGTCTGCGCATGCGCGACGGACAGATTGAGTCCGTCGGCGAGCACGGGCCGTATCGCCAGAGCGAACGCAGGGATATCTACTGGGAGTATGTCAAGTACTTGTTGGATAACCAGTTGGCATACGTGGCATTCGACACGCCGGAGCAACTGGAAGCCAAGCGCAAGGAGATACCCAACTTCCAGTACGATGCCACCACGCGCAGCATGATGGATAACTCGCTCACTTGCCTCAACGCCAAGGAGCGTGCGCTGAGCGGCGAGCCGTATGTAGTGCGATTCCTGGTTGAGCCGGATGAGGAGGTTGTGGTACATGACTTGATTCGCGGCGATGTGGTCATCAATTCGAACATCCTGGATGACAAGGTGCTCTACAAGTCCTCCGACAAGCTGCCTACCTACCATCTGGCGAATATTGTGGATGACCATCTGATGGGTATCACCCATGTTATCCGCGGTGAGGAGTGGTTGCCCAGTGCTCCGCTGCACGTACTATTGTACCGCGCTTTCGGCTGGGAAGATACGATGCCTCAGTTTGCCCACCTGCCCCTGTTGCTCAAGCCTGACGGCAACGGCAAGCTCAGCAAGCGTGACGGTGACCGGCTTGGTTTCCCCGTGTTCCCGCTGGAGTTCCACAACCAGAAAGATGGCTCGGTGAGCAGCGGCTACCGCGAGAGCGGCTATTATCCCGAGGCAGTCATCAACTTCCTTGCACTGCTCGGATGGCATACGTCAGGCGATCAGGAGATCTTCTCGATGGACGACCTGATTGCGCAGTTCTCGCTGGAGCGTGTAAGCAAATCCGGCGCTAAGTTCGACTACGAGAAAGGCAAGTGGTTCAACCACCAGTACCTGCAACTGCGTAGCAACGAGCAGCTGGCCGTGGAGTTCCGACCAATCTTGGTCGAGAAACTTGGCGAGAAAGCAGTGAAAAACATCGGCCAAGAGAAGATAGCCAAGATCGTTGGACTGGTGAAGGAGCGTGTATCGTTCGTAAGCGAGTTGTGGGAGCAGTGCAACTTCCTGTTCGTAGCACCCGATGAGTACGACGAGAAGTCGCTGAAGAAACGCTGGAAGGAAGATTCGCCCAAGCATATGAAAGAGCTGTATGCCGTGCTGAAAGCGCAGAAAGACTGGAGCGCCGAGGCACTGGATGCCACCGTGCTGCCGTGGATAGAGCAGAACGAGTACGGTCTGGGCATCGTGATGAATGCCTTCCGTATATGCCTGGTCGGAGCAGCGCGCGGACCGCATATCTGGGCAATCACCGATATTCTGGGCAAGGACGAGACGCTACGTCGCGTGGAGGCAGCCCTGAAGAAACTAAGCTGACAGTCGTAATCCCGCAACACGACAAGTCATACAAACGGAAAACACGACATTACGAACATACAATTAACCTTATATACCTAACAATGAGAACTAACTTAAGTTCACAGATTTCGCTTAGTCGGGTGGCGAAGAAACTGTACAAACCCGATGATGTCTTCGAACTATCTCGCGTGAGCCGCATGGAGAAGGTGAAGACCAGTATCTACGAGACGGGCAAGGAAGGCGCATGTGCGGTAGCTGCGCACATCGCCGACCTTATCGCCCAATACCAGAAGGAAGGCAAGAAGTTCGTGCTGAGTGTGATGACCGGCCGATCGATGCAGGACATATTTGCAGAACTTGTTCGTCTGCACGAAGCGGGTCTGAGTATGCGCAACGTGATTCTGGTAGTAGGTTACGAGTATTACCCCCTACCTCAAGAAGACGCGGGCTGCCTGGGGCAACTCGAGGAGCAGTTCATCTCAAAGGTGGGCATTCTTCCCACCAATGTAATATCTATCCCCGGCACGCTGGCCAAGGAGGATATCATGGATGCCTGTGCGGCCTACGAGCGCACGATCAAGGATCTGGGCGGCATTGATCTCATGCTGCTGGGCATAGGTCGCGGCGGAAACATCGCTTTCAACGAACCCGGTACACAGTTCAACAGCGAGACGCGTCTGGTACTGCTGGACAACAACTCCCGCGCCGATGCCAGCGAGATGTTCGGCAACGCCGATTCGGTACCCGTCAGTGCCATCACCATCGGCATCGGTACTATCCTGCGCTCGAAGGAGATCATTATGGTGGCCTGGGGTGACCACAAAGCTGCCCAAGTTGCCAAAGCCATCGAGCAAGACTCCTCACCGGCATGTCCGGCCAGCGCACTACAACTTGCCTCGAACGCTCATGTTCATCTCGATCTGTCGGCCGCAGACCGCCTGACACGTATCTGTCAGCCCTGGATGGTAACCAGCTGCGAGTGGGATGACCAGTTGACCCGCAAGGCTATCGTTTGGCTATGCCAGACAACCGACAAGCCTATTCTGAAACTGACGAACAAGGACTACAACGACCACGGCTTGGCGGAACTCATCACGCTCTACGGCTCGGCATACAACTGCAACATCAAAGTCTTCAATGACCTGCAGCATACCATCACCGGCTGGCCGGGCGGCAAGCCGAATGCCGACGACACCAACCGTCCGGAACGAGCCACACCCTTCCCCAAGAACATCGTTATCTTCTCGCCGCACCCCGATGACGATGTAATCAGCATGGGCGGTACATTTGCCCGCCTGATCAATCAGGGGCATAACGTACATATCGCTTACCAGACCTCCGGCTGCATTGCTGTATGCGACGACGAGGTAGTACGCTTCATGGATTTCATCAAGGGCTACAAGATGATGCACATGCCGGATGATCAGGTCATCGACAAGAAGTACGACGAGTACCTGCACTTCTTCGGCAAAGAGAAAGTAGGCGATCAGGATACCCGCGAGATTCTGGACATCAAGGCTCTGATCCGCCGCGGCGAAGCAACGGCCGCCTGCCGTCACATGGGTCTGCCGCTCGATCATATTCACTTCCTGAATCTGCCGTTCTACGAGACGGGCACGATCAAGAAAGGACCGCTCACCATCAACGATATACGCATCGTTGAAGACCTGCTGAAGCAAGTCAAGCCCGATCAGATCTTCGTGGCCGGCGACCTGGCTGACCCTCATGGCACGCACCGCGTATGTACAGATGCCGTGCTGGCAGCCATCGACGACCTGAAGGAGTCGCCTGCTTGGGACGAATGGCTCAAGAACTGCCGCATATGGATGTACCGCGGCGCATGGATGGAATGGGGCGTTGACCTGATTGAAATGGCTGTACCGATGTCACCGGAAGAGCTCAGATCCAAACGAAATTCGATTCTGAAACATCAATCGCAGATGGAAAGTGCACCGTTCATGGGCAACGACGAACGCCTGTTCTGGCAACGTGCCGAGGACAGAAACCACGCCACAGCGGAACTGTATGCGAAGTTAGGTCTTGCCAACTACGAAGCCATTGAAGCTTTTGTTCAGTATCATCCATTGTAATTGACCGTTTCACTTAAAGAAAAAAGACCGCTTCGCTGAAAGAGTAAAGACTAATTAGGCTTTCGACTTTCTACTTTGAGTGAGTGAAACGAACGGTCTTTCGACTATAAAAAAATAAAATAATGAAAAACATCACATGTTTTGTTCCCTACCAATCGGAACAACAGGTACACACAACGCTGCAGAACCTGAGCAAGCAGGAATTGGTGGCCGAGGTACATCAGATAAAAGGTGATATCCGTTCTACGGAAAACGTACGGTTCATGGCAGCCCACAGCCACACCCCGTACACGCTTATCTATACGAAGTACACCACCCTGTCGTTCGTGCTGTTTGCCTTGGAGCGCATGGAGGCCTTGATGGAGGATACCGGTGCGGCAATGGTTTATTCCGATCACTTCAACCAGTCGGGCAACATCCGTACCAACGCACCAGTCATCGATTATCAGCTCGGTGCGCTGCGCGATGACTTCGATTTCGGTTCGGTGCTCTTCTACCGCACCTCAGCTCTGCAGGAAGCGGTCAGCCGTATGGATGTGGATTATCAATATGCAGGCCTCTATGACTTGCGTCTGAAGGTCAGCCAGAAAGGTGCACTGGAACATATCAACGAGTTCCTGTATTACGATGTAGAACTGGATACCCGCAAGTCGGGCGAGAAACTGTTTGACTACGTTGACCCCAAAAACCGCGGTGTGCAGATCGAAATGGAAAAAGCCGTGACGCGTCACCTGAAGGATATAGGCGGCTATCTGGAGCCGAAATTCAAGGATGTAGATCTGGTAGGCGGAAACTTCGAATACGAAGCCAGTGTGATCATCCCTTGCAAGAACCGCGTACGCACCATTGATACAGCTATCCGCAGTGCACTGAGTCAGAAGGTTAACGCACCGTACAAGTACAACGTGATCGTTGTGGACGACAACAGCGAGGATGGCACCGTGGATAAGATCAAAGCTATCGTTGCAGAGGGTCATGACAATCTGATCTATATTGCGCAGGATAAGTCCTGGCACGCTATCGGCGGCAACTGGAATGTGGCACTCCACCACCCCAAGTGCGGACGCTTTGCCATACAGCTTGACTCCGACGATACGTACTACGACGAAACTACCGTTCAGAAGTTCATCGATGCCTTCCATGAGCAGAACTGCGCCATGGTTGTAGGCACGTACCGTATGACGGATTTTGACGGCAATCCCCTGCCTCCGGGAGTGATCGACCACCGCGAGTGGACTCCCGACAACGGACGTAACAACGCCCTGCGCATCAACGGACTGGGTGCTCCGCGTGGCTTCTATACCCCCATGCTCCGACAGATCAACTTCCCGACCACGAAGTACGGAGAGGATTATGCCGTAGGACTGCGCGTGAGCCGTGAATACCAGATCGGTCGAATCTACGATGTAGTATACAACTGCCGCCGCTGGGACGACAACTCCGATGCCAACTGCGATCTGATTGCTATGAACAACAACAACTTCTACAAAGATCGCATCCGCACCTGGGAGCTCAAGGCACGCATCGCAATGAATAAGAAATAGACCGTTTGCTATGAACGTACGTGTAGGCATAATGACCGCACCGCATATATCGTGCGAGCAGCGCCCCAACGGAGTGCTGCTCCACGATGTGCGCATCGGTATAGGATTTCACTGGGACAGAACGGAAGACCAGCTCTTCGAGGGCACCATGGAGATCCGCAAGAACCCCGATGGCACGCAGACTGCCATCAACACGCTGGATGTAGAGGATTACCTGAGCTCGGTCATCACCTCGGAGATGTCCGCCACCTCTTCGCTCGAACTGCTGAAAGCCCATGCAGTCATCTCCCGCTCCTGGCTGCTGCGACCGATGATGAATACAGCCGTCAGCGATCAGCAATCAGCAGTCAGCCGCGAAGGCTACATGGACACTCCCGAACGGCGTATTGTGTGGTACGAGCGCGATGCCCATGTGGGCTTCGATGTATGCGCTGATGACCATTGCCAGCGTTACGAGGGTATCACGCGCCGTGATGCCCACCCCGAGGCGGCAGCGCGCGTGCGGCAAGCCGTGGAAGCGACACGAGGCACGGTGCTCGTTGATCCTTCCGACAACGATGCTATATGTGATACGCGGTTCTACAAGTCCTGCGGCGGACGAACCGAACTGTTCGAAAACGCGTGGGCACCGCACCACTACCGCTACCTGGAAAGCGTGGAGTGCCCGTACTGCAACACGCGCGATGCACGCGTGCTCGCGCAGGTACTTAATAACTATGATCAGGAGACGCAGGATTTCTACCGTTGGACGGTTCGTTACACGGCCGATGAGTTGGCAACGATCATTCGCGAGCGTTCGGGCATCGACTTCGGCGATATACTCGAGCTCAAGCCGCTCAAGCGCGGACCTTCGGGACGAATCTACGAACTGGAGATCATCGGTACCAAGCACCGCATGGTGGTGGGCAAAGAACTGGAGATACGCAAGTGGCTCAGCCGTTCGCACCTGTATAGTTCAGCGTTCGATGTGGAGCGCGTGCCCGCTGCCGGCAACGGACAAAAACAGGATTTCCTGCTTCGCGGACGCGGCTGGGGACATGGCGTAGGATTGTGCCAGATCGGTGCTGCCGTCATGGCCGATCAAGGATTTACGCACACACAGATCCTCGCGCACTACTTCCCCGGTTCCGAACTCAAAAAAGTGATTTGAATACATAGTAATTCGATTAATTAGTGACCCCTATACGATTCTCTGTAAAATGAATAGACCACTGACCCTTCTTGCCGCCGCCATCCTGCTATCCGTGCCGTGCCTGGCTCAGTTGCCCGCGAACACCCGCGAAGAGTTGCGTATGTCCGCGCCGCTCACTACCGATCGTCAGGAGCAACACGAGACGCTTCCGCAGGTGGCAGCTTCCACCGACAGCCTCGTACGCGTTACCACCAAGTTCGTACACACCTATATCGACACCATCCGCGTCGTCCGCTACAGTCAAGACAGTGTAGCACGCTATGATACAAGCTATATCGCAGCCGATTCTACGAACCGCAAGGGACATTACCTCCAGGCATATATCGGCGGAGGGTACGGCTCGATAGGATTCTCGCTTGACAAGAGCCATGGCGGAAAGGTCACAGGTTACGCCACAGGGCGCATACAGGCGCAATACGCCTACTTCTTCCACCCGAACTGGGGCGTAGGCGCAGGTGTATGGTTCGAGCACATAGGCTCTACTGCTTCGCTATGTAACGGAATGGATTATACCGACTTCACCTACCTCGACCGCACAGATACCGAGGGTGAAAAACATTACGACCACACAGCACGCGTGTGGGCATGGAAGGAGCGTGCTACCCTGTACAACCTGGCAATCCCTATCTCCTTGCAAACGCAGTGGTGGAACGAGCAGGGCAAAGCCGGATTCTTCGGTGCATTAGGCGTGGCTCCTACATTCTCCGTGGCACAGAAATACAGGCTGATAGAAGGTGACGTAGAGCATTTCGGTTACTATCCGGCCTGGGGACTTACCTTACAGGAGCTGGACAAGGATAACCTGTCCGGCTACAAACGTGATGACGACATCTACGTCAATCAGTCAAAGGCAAGCGGTACGATGCACATCCGACCGATGGCTACCTTGTTTGCCGAGATAGGAGCACTGGTCAATCTGTCGCGTCAGTTGGATCTGATGATCGGCATTTATGGTCATTACACGCCCAATGATGCCAACGCCTCTTCAGCACGGCCGTTCGGTTGGCAGAACGAACAGAAAGTAGGCCCTTCAACGTTCATGGATCAGTACGAAGGACTGTATGCCACCGAGGAACGGGTAGGAACCACCAACCCCTGGGCAGTAGGTCTGAAAGTAGGTATCCATTGGCATCATATCAGCAAACCCAAGATGCACCTGTCCAAGGCCTACGATTACATCCAGCAAGCCGATACGACCCTACGCACCGTTGAACGCCTCGAGACGCAAACTGAGGAACGTATCGACACATTCAAGCGCGCACCCAAAGAGGAGATCACAATCATCCAGAAGAAGGTGGACAAGCTCAACAAGATCTTCTTTGCTTTCGACAGCTACACGCTCAACAACAAGTCAAAGAAGTACCTGCGTGACATCTATCAGGAACTCAAGCAGATCCCCAACCGGATCATCATCGGCGGTCACTCGTCGGAGGAGGGACAAGCGGAGTATAACGAACTGTTGGCACTCAACCGCGCCACAGCCGTCAAGAACTACCTCGTTTCGCTGGGCATACCTGCCGAGCAACTCGAGGTCAAGAACTACGGATCACGCGTAGCCAACGAGGATAACACCATGAACGATCTATCGCTCGACCGGCGCGTAGAGATCATCATCATGGAATAACGGAAGCCCTATCTTACCCCATACGGAAATGCGGGTCAAGATTACAAAATACGAAAAGGTACGAAAAAATTTGCAAATGTCAAAAAATTTTCGTACCTTTGCGTGCTTTTTTGCGAGTTGTGCAACAAGGCGCAGCTGCAGGAGCAAATGTTTAACATATTAATTTTCCGCTGAACACTCTCGAAATATCGGCGTGGCAACACAGTTATTGCCGAAATAATCGAGACATATTCAGCACATTCTACCACAAATGGCAGAGAATTTAGTAATGGGCAATTTCGACTGGGATGCCTATGAGGCAACAGCCAAAGGCGCCAAGAACGAAGGCGAAATTGCAAAGTACGATGGCAGTCTGAGTGCTATCAAAGAGAACGAGGTAGTTGAAGGTACCGTCGTTTCAGTTAACAAACGCGAAGTAGTTGTAAACGTTGGCTTCAAATCCGACGGTATCATCGCCGCTTCCGAGTTCCGCTACAACCCCGACCTGAAGCCGGGTGATAAAGTAGAGGTTTATATCCAGAGTCAAGAGGATAAGAACGGTCAGCTCGTTCTTTCGCACAAGGAGGCTCGTGCCGCCCAAGCTTGGGATCGCGTTAACGAGGCTTGCGAGAAGGAAGAGATTGTTCAAGGTTACATCAAGTGCCGCACCAAAGGTGGCATGATCGTTGATGTACTCGGCATGGAAGCATTCTTGCCGGGCAGCCAGATCGACATCCGTCCGATCCGTGACTACGACCAGTTCGTGGGCAAGACCATGGAGTTCAAGATCGTTAAGATCAATCCTGAGTTCCGTAACGTTGTTGTTTCGCACAAGGCTCTTATCGAGGCCGAGCTCGAAGCACAGAAGAAGGAAATCGTCGGCAAGCTCGAGAAAGGTCAAGTGCTTGAGGGTACCGTTAAGAACATCACCAACTACGGCGTATTTATCGACCTGGGTGGCGTTGACGGCCTGATCCACATCACCGACCTGAGCTGGGGTCGCGTTAGCGATCCGAAGGAGATTGTACAACTTGACCAGAAGATCAATGTTGTTATTCTTGACTTCGACGAGGAGAAGAAACGTATTGCTCTGGGCTTGAAGCAGCTCACCCCGCATCCTTGGGATGCACTGGACGCTAACCTGAAGGTTGGTGACAAGATCAAGGGTAAAGTAGTTGTGATGACCGATTACGGAGCATTCGTTGAGGTAGCTGAGGGCGTTGAAGGTCTCGTTCACGTAAGTGAGATGAGCTGGAGCCAGCACCTGCGCTCGGCTAACGACTATCTGAAGGTTGGTCAGGAGGTAGAGTGCGTCATCCTGACCCTCGACCGTGCTGACCGCAAGATGTCGCTCGGTATCAAGCAACTCAAGGCTGATCCTTGGGAGAGCATCGAGACCAAGTACGCTATCGGTACACGTCACTTCGCCAAGGTTCGCAACTTCACCGGCTTCGGCGTATTCGTTGAGCTGGAGGAGGGCGTAGAAGGCCTGATCCACATCAGCGACCTGAGCTGGACGAAGAAGATCAAACACCCGAACGAGTTCACCCAGATCGGTGCTGAGATTGAGGTTCTCGTACTCGACATCGACAAGGAGAACCGCCGTCTCTCGCTTGGTCACAAGCAGCTCGAGGAGAATCCTTGGGAGGAGCTGGAGGCTAAGTTCGGCGTTGATACAATCGTTACCGGTAAGGTACTCGAGATCAGCGACAAGGGTGCTATCATCCTTCTTGATGAGGGCGTAGAAGGCTTCTGTCCGACCCGTCACCTGCAGAAGGAAGACAAGAGCCCGGTAGCCGTTGGCGACGAGCTGGACGTTAAGGTTCTTGAGTTCAACCGCGAGGCTAAGCGCATCCTCGTTTCGCATCTCCGTACTTGGGAGGAGCGCAAGGAGGCTGAGAAGAAGGAAGCCAAGGCTGAGAAGAAAGAGGCTCAACCCGAACTCCCGAAGGTTGAGAAGACTACGCTCGGTGATCTTGACGTATTGGCAAACCTCAAAGCTTCGATGGAGGCTGAGGCTAAACCCGCCAAGAAAGCTCCGGCTAAGAAAGCCGCTAAGAAGGACGCTGAGTAATCAGACTTGTCAGTCGAAAAAAAAGAAAGTGGTATATCGTAAGATATGCCGCTTTTTTTTGTTTATTTACCCTGTTTCGCACAAAAAACGGGAATTTTTGAAATAACTGCAACTTTTTGGTCAGAAAATTTGCAAATATCATTTTTTTTTTATAACTTTGTAGCCGCTTTTGAAAATAACATACATATATATGAAAAATTTTGTTGAAGAATTGCGTTGGCGCGGTATGCTTCATGACATCATGCCGGGCACGGAAGAGCAACTGATGAAGGAGATGACTGTAGCCTATGTGGGCATCGATCCCACGGCCGACAGTCTGCATATAGGTCACCTGTGCGGTATCATGATGCTGCGTCACCTGCAGCAGTGCGGGCACAAGCCCATCGCCCTGATAGGCGGTGCCACAGGTATGATCGGCGACCCCTCGGGTAAGTCCGCCGAGCGCAACCTGCTCACGGAAGAGGTCTTACGCCACAATGTAGCCGCTATACGCGCACAACTCGAGCATTTTCTGGATTTCAATTCCGATGCACCGAACGCAGCCGAACTGGTGAATAACTACGACTGGATGAAGGATTATACCTTCCTGGATTTCGCCCGTAACATAGGCAAGCTCATCACCGTCAACTACATGATGGCCAAGGATAGCGTCAAGAAACGCTTCAACGGCGAGTACAGCCAGGGTATGTCGTTCACGGAGTTCACGTACCAGCTATTGCAGGGTTACGATTTCGTGTATCTGAACGAGCACAAGAACTGCAAGCTGCAGATGGGCGGCAGCGACCAATGGGGAAACATAACCACGGGAACCGACCTGATCAAGAAGATCAGCGGCAACGAGGCGTATGCCCTCACCTGCCCGCTTATCACCAAGGCCGACGGTGGCAAGTTCGGTAAGACCGAAAGCGGTAACATTTGGCTCGACAAGCACTACACCTCGCCCTACAAGTTCTACCAGTTCTGGCTGAATGTGAGCGATGATGATGCCAAGCGTTACATCAAGATCTTCACCTCGCTGGAGCGTGAGGAGATAGAAGCACTCATCGCCGAGCACGATGCAGCCCCGCACATGCGTGCACTGCAGAAACGTCTGGCCAAGGAAGTGACGATCATGGTACATGGCGAGCAAGACTACAATGCTGCCGTGGAAGCAACGAACATCCTGTTCGGCAACGCTACGGCCGATGCCCTGCGCGCACTCGACGAGCAGACTTTCCTGCAGGTATTCGAGGGCGTAGAGCGCTACGACATCAGCCTCGACGAACTCAAGGCGGGCATACAGCCGCTCGACCTGCTGGCCGAAAAAACGAAAGTCTTCTCATCCAAAGGCGAGGCAAGAAAGATGATCGTGGCCAACGGCTTCTCGATGAACAAGGAGAAACTCACCGACCCGCAGACGCCCATCACCGATGCTGCCCTGCTCAACGGCAAGTACCTCCTGTTCCAGAAAGGTAAGAAAAACTACTATCTTGTCACCGCAAGGTAGACCGCTACGCTTAAATTTTATCTTTGAGTGAACGAAGTGAACGGTCTTTCTACTTTCGACTAATAAATTCATTAAAATAATAATACTATTATGGCAAAGGAAAACACACCAACCCCGCACATTGGGGCAAAGTATGACGACATCGCTAAGACAATGATCATGGCCGGCGACCCGTTGCGTGCCAAACTGATGGCTGAGCGATTCCTCGAGAACCCTGTATTGGTAAATAACGTACGCGGCATGCTCGCATACACCGGCACATACAAAGGCAAGAAAATCACGGTTATGGGTCACGGCATGGGTATCCCGTCAATCGGTATCTATACCTATGAGCTGTTTAACTTCTATGACGTAGAAACCATTATCCGCGTAGGTTCGTGCGGTGCGCGTCAGATGTACGTTAACCTGGGTGATATCGTTATCGCTCAAGGTAGCTGCACCGACAGCAACTGGGATGCTCAGTATAACCTGCCGGGGCGCTACTGCCCGATCGCCGACTTCGACCTCTGCCGCAAGGCTGTTGAAGCTGCCGAGAAACGCGGTTACAAGTATCACGTAGGTAACGTGTTCAGTGCCGATATCTTCTACTGCGAGGATGAGCGCAAGAAGAACTGGACGAAGATGGGCGTGCTTGCCGACGAGATGGAAGCACCGTCGCTGTATATGAACGCAGCACGTGCCGGCAAGAAAGCGCTGGTGATCTGCACCGTGAGCGATCATATCCTCACTGGCGAAGCCACCACAGCCGAGCAACGTCAGAACACCTTCACCCAGATGATGGATGTTGCCTTTGACGTTGTTGCACAACTCTAAAATCTGATTTCTGACATCTGATTTCTGACTTCTTATAATATGGAAATCATCAAGACTCCGATAGAAGGTCTGCTAATCATCGAACCCCGGGTGTTCACCGACGCCCGCGGGTTCTTTGAGGAGACCTACAACGAGCAGCGTTACCGCGAAGCGGGTATCGATGTGCGCTTCGTGCAGGATAACATGTCGGCTTCCTGCTACGGCGTGGTACGCGGGTTGCACTTCCAGCGGCCGCCATACACCCAGGCCAAACTGGTCAGTTGCATCGTGGGCAGTGTGCTCGATGTAGCCGTTGACCTGCGCAAGAACAGCCCGACCTACGGGCAACATGTGGCCGTGGAACTCAGTGCCGACAACCATCGCCAGTTCTTTATCCCTAAGGGATTTGCGCACGGCTTCAGCGTGCTTAGCGAACATGCCATGTTCAGCTATAAGTGCGACGAGCTGTACCACCCCGAGGCTGATGGCGGTATCCTCCTGTCCGATCCCGCACTGGGCATTGATTGGCTGATCCCCGAACACAAACGAATCCTCTCCGACAAGGATACCAAGCATCCCCTACTCAAAGATTTAGGTTATACGCTTTAGTATCCGCATTCGTTTAATTCGCTTAATTCGTGAATAGATGAATATACTTATCACCGGCGCCAACGGCCAACTCGGCAACGAGATGCGCATCCTTTCGGCTGAACATCCCCAGCACACCTATCTGTTCTCAGACGTCATGGTTCCAGAGAACAGCCCTGTTACTATCCATCCGCTGGATATAACCGACGAGGCGGCTGTATGCGGCTTTGTGGGCGAAAATTGCATCGATCTGATTGTGAACTGTGCAGCCTACACCAATGTGGACAAAGCCGAGCAAGATGAGCCCACAGCCCTCAAGATCAACGCTGATGCGGTAGCCAACCTCGCACGCAGCGGTGCTCGCGTGATCCATGTGAGTACGGATTATGTGTTCTCCGGTGACGAACATCTCCCCTGCCGCGAGGATGATCCTGTGGCACCGCGTACCGCCTACGGCCGCACCAAGCTTGCCGGTGAACGAGCCTTGCTTGCTATCCAACCCGATGCGATCATCTTCCGCACAGCATGGCTGTACTCGGAGTTCGGCAATAACTTCGTCAAGACCATGCTTCGTCTGGGACAGACCAAGCAGGAGATAGGCGTGGTGTATGACCAGATCGGCACACCGACCTACGCATTGGATTTGGCTCAGGCTATCTTTGCCGCCATCGAAGCCAACGAATGGAAAGGCGGCATCTATCATTACACGAACGAAGGTGTCTGCTCGTGGTACGACTTTACCCTCGCCATCCATGAGGTGTATAACATGTACCTGGCGCACGGTATGAAACAGGGCGAGCCTATACGCTGCCACGTGCGCCCCATACTGAGCGAGGAGTACCAGTACCTCACTCCCCGACCCCACTACTCTGTACTAAACAAAGCGAAAGTCCGTCAGACCTTCGCTCTATCTATTCCGCATTGGCGCGATTCACTCATCGCCTGCCTCAGCCGCTTAACAATTTAACCGTTTAACAGCTTAACCTCCTACCCGAACAGGGTGTGGAAGAAGCTCTTCTTATCCGTCTTGCTATCCGGCGCGACGTTGTTGTTCTTACGCAGTTTCTCCACCAGTTCCTTGTCTTCCTTGCTCAGGTGTTCGGGGATATATACGCCCACATTGATGAGCAGGTCGCCTACGCCGTATTGCCGTCCGTACTGGTCGATCATCGGCAGTCCTTTGCCGCGCATCCTAAGCACCTTGCCGGGTTGCGTACCCGGGGTAATGGTGATCTTCGCATCGCCGGTTAAGGTAGGTATCTGTACCTGCCCGCCCAAGATTGCCGTGGGCACATCCAGCAGCAGGTTGTATATCAGATCCCCGCCATCGCGTGCAAAATCCTTGTGCTCCTCTTCCTCGATGATCACGATCAGGTCGCCCGGCACTCCTCCGCGCGGTGCGGCGTTACCCTTGCCTTGCATAGGCAGGATCATGCCGTCGGCTACGCCTGCAGGTATATGTACCTCAACTATCTGCTCGTCGCGTACCACACCTTCGCCCTGGCAGTGCGGGCACTTGTTCTTTATCACCTTGCCTTCGCCGTGGCAGGTCGGGCACTCCTGCTGTACCTGCATCATGCCGAATATGCCGCGCTGCGTGCGAACCACACGTCCCGTACCCTTACAGGTCGGACACTGCTCACCGCCCTTGCCGTCAGCCGAACCGCTGCCGTTGCAGTGCTGGCACTCTACGAGCTTGCGGATCTTCAGTTTCTTGTCCACGCCTTTGGCTACCTCTTCCAGTGTCAGTCGTACGCGAACACGCAGGTCTGTGCCTCTGCGTACACGCTGACCGCCACGTCTGCCGCCTGCACCCTGGATGAAGTCGTTGATGTCGAATCCCGCGCCCTCGAACAGGTCACCGAAGCGCATGAATATATCTTCCATGCTCATTCCGCCGCCGCTGAAGCCGCTCGCACCGCCCATGCCGGCAAAGCCGAACTGGTCGTAACGCTGACGTTTCTGCGGATCGCTCAGCACCTCGTAAGCCTCAGCAGCCTCCTTGAACTTCTCCTCGGCTTCCTTGTCACCGGGATTCTTGTCAGGGTGGTACTTGATGGCACATTTGCGGTATGCCTTCTTTATGTCGTCGGCACTGGCATTTTTCTCCACGCCAAGCACCTCATAATAATCTCTCTTCTCAGCCATAACGCTCTAACTATTTAACAGTTTAACAGCTTAACAGTTTAACGTCGCAAAGCGACTTATTCTCCAACGACTACTTTGGCGAAGCGGATGACGCGCTCGCCATGTTTGTATCCTGTTTGTGTGCAATCGATGATCTTGCCTTTCTTATCCTCGCCGGCAGCAAAGGTTGTGATGGCCTCATGCTCGTCGGTATTGAAGTCGGCATCGGTCGTGTCGATGGCATGCACGTCTTGCTTGTCCAGCCAGGCGATGAACTTGTTGTAGATAAGGTCGATGCCCTCACGCAGCGAGTTGATATCGTCGGTCTTGCCCATCGCGGCACGTGCGCGCTCAAAGTCATCCACCAGCGGCAATATTTCCACCAGCAACTTCTCGCTGGCGGTGTCCATCAGCTCCAGCTTCTCCTTGTTTGTGCGGCGACGGTAGTTGTCGAACTCCGCCATCTGACGCAGGCGTATGTCCTCCAGCTCTGCCACACGTTTCTCCAGCTCGGCTATACGCTCCTCAGCCGTAGGCTCTTTCGCGGCTTCCTCTTCTGCCGGTTCTTCGCAATCTTCTGACTTCTGATCTCTGATCTCTGACTTCTGATCGCTGATATCTGACTTCTGATCTCTGATCTCTGACTGCTCTTCTATGTTCTGTTTGTTTTCTTTCATTTTGTACATATTTTGTCAGTATGACATGTTCAAAATCCGTGCCAACCCCTTCTTTCGACTTTCTACTTTCGACTTTCGTCGATATTTCTGCCAAATTGTCAGTCACTGCGTGGCATTCGTGACATCGTTCTACTCCTTACATCCCTTGAAAGCATTCTTCCCTACCTCGCACTCATCGGGCAGCGCCAACAAGAACGACGACAGCATCTCGCAGTTCAGGAACGCCTCATCGCCAATCTGCTTGATCTTCACGGGTGTCGGCAGCGTCACTTTCCGCAGCTGCTTGCACCCCGCGAATGCCCGTGTGCCGATGCTCTCCACGCCTTTGGGCACAATCACCTCCCGTATACTCCTGCAATCCATAAACGCCTCGCGCTCGATGTAGCGCAGTTTCTTGCTCAGCTCCAGTTTGCGTATGCCGTAGCATCCTGCAAACGCCCCGCTGCCTATCACGCTCACCTCCACGGGCAACACAATCTCTTCCAGCCGTTTGCAGTCGCGGAACGCGCCGTCGTCTATCACGTGCAGATCATCGCCCAGCGTCACCTGCTCCAGCGTCACACAGCCCATGAACGCCTCTTTGCCGATGCTGAACGTGCGATCCGGGATCGCTATCCGCTCCAGCCTGCCGCAGTTCTTGAACGCACCGCTTTGCAGGGTGTACAGGTTCTCCGGTAGCGTGATGCGGAACACATGGTTGCAGTTCGCAAACGCCTCCTCGGCTATCGCCCCCACTCGTTCGGGGATAACGATCTGCTCCAGCGTCGTGCAACCGATGAAGCACTGCTTGCCCAGCTCCTCCAGCGAAGCCGGCAGGTTGATTGCCTCCAGCTTGATGCAGCCTGCAAAAGCGCCGTTGCCTATGTATTTCAGCTTATTCGGGAAGGCGAACTGCGTGAACTGCTTGCAGCTGTAGAAGCACGCCGTAGGTATCGTGTCGATGCCTTGCGGCAGAGTGATCGACGGCAGCGCGCTGCACTCATAGAAGCAGCCCGCACCGATGCGTCGAACGCTCGCAGGAAGTGTCACCGACTGCAGCAACGCGCACTTGTAGAATGCAAACGCACCTACCTCCTGTACGCTCTGCGGTATCTGCACCGTACGCAGGTTGGCGCACTCGTAGAAGCACGCCGCAGGTATACGCTCCAGCAGCGGCGACAACTCCACGGATTGTACCGCGGCATTGTTGGCAAACGCCCCTTCGGCTATCATGTAGTACGGCGTCTTGTACTGCACCTTGGCGGGCAGCTCTTTGTTCACCGCTATCAGGCACGAATCCACGTACAGCACACCTTTCTTCCACTTCTTTTCGTTCAGGTAGATGCCCGAACCCGTGAACGCATCCCTGCCTATCGAGGTCACGCTCTTGGTGAAGTTCACTTTCTGCAGGTTCTTGCAGTCCTTGAACGTGAATACATCGATACGCTTCACGCCGTCGGGTATCACCACGTTCGTCACCACCTTGTTGCCCTGGAATGCACCGCCGGCTATCACCCGCGTGCCTTCGCGCACCACGAACTTCGGTTTGCTGATCGTCTTGTCCACCGCTATCAGACACGAGTCGATGTACAGCGCGCCGTCCTCCCACAGCTCCCTGTTCGCATATACACCCGTCCCCTCGATCGAACTGCGATACAGTTGCCTGATCGTAGGCGGCAGCACGATCGATGTCAGTCCCTTGCAGCCCTTGAATGCCTCGGCGCTCAGCGAGGTTACCGTGTACGTCTTCCCTTCGCCGTCGGTTATCTGCTCGGGGATAACGATGTCGCCGGACATCTTCGGGTTCACGCCCACCTCGGCGGTGTGGTGCTCCACATCCAGCACGTACACCATATCATCCACATACGCCGTCACATCCGCCGCCCGCAGCCCCGCTGCGCCTACCATCATCACCAATACTATAATCCAATACCGCTTCATACTTTCAATAATTAAAAAATATATTATGTCATTACAATAGTTTCATCACATCCGCGATCGTTGGCACGATATAGGTCGCCGTCTCGTCTGCCTGACCTTGGTGAATCCATATCTGGTCGATCCCTGCCGCCTTGGCACCGGCGATGTCGGATGAGTAGCTGTCGCCGATCATGATCGCTTCATCGGCCTGCACGCCGTTACGCTCCAGAGCGATACGGAAGATCTGCGGCTGGGGTTTGTTGATGCCCACCTCCTCGCTGATCAGCGTGTGCCTCAGGCAATCAGCCAAGCCCGAATGCTCGAACTTGTAGTACTGCACCTCCTTGAATCCGTTGCTCACGATGGTCAGCGGGTACTTGGCTGCCAGGTAGCGCACCACCCTGTCGGCATCGGGCAACACGGAGAAATATACGTTCGTCAGCCGCAGGAACTCCGCGCCCATCTCGTGCGCCAAGTCCTCCAATGACCTACCATTCACCGGTAACCCTTCACCCTTCACCGCTATTAGCGGGTGGTAGAAGCGATCGAAATGCAGCTTCTGCTTACTCACCTCGCCCCGGCCGTACTGCCCCCACAACTCCAAGTTGTAAGGCTTGTACGCGTTCAGGTAGTCATCGAACGTGGCATATAGCTTGCCCAACTGATAGGTGGCATATATATCCTGCAACGCACGGTGCTCAGCCGTTGCCCAATCGCCTATCGTATCGTCCCAATCCAGAAATACGACTTTGTACTGTTTCATCTCTCCCTGTTATTGTGCCCCTTCGGGCGAAGATTATTTTTCCGACTTGGTGTCCTCAATCACCAGCTTCTTGAACTTGTCGTGACGCTTCTCGTCCTGCAGCAGCAGGTTCATCTTGAACTGCCCGTCGCGTGCACCTTCGGCGATGCATTGCGCCTTGAACGTCTCGAACGACTCGTGCTGCAACCGGTGCGTCACAGGATCTTTGACGCGGAACGACTCACGCTTCGCCTTGTACTCGATGTTCTCCTCCTGCAGCACTTCGTCAACACGCTTGGTGAACAGCTCAGCCTGCTGCTGCGTGGTGGCAAGATCGGCGAACTCGTAGTAGAAGTGGTACGCGGATATCGACAGATCGGCAAAGCCCACAAAGAACTTAAGCGGCATCTTCAGCTCCTGCTCAGCCGCACGCACCGCCTCGATGAACTGGCGCTCGTGCAGCTTCTCGCCGGTCATGGTCACGATGCCGTTCACCTTCTGGATCATATGCACGGTAGGGGTGTTCCCGAAGCACGGACCGACCTCCACCAGGTCGTTCATGTTATAGCGGTACAGACCGGCAAACGTGCTCACGAACGGGCAATAGCGCTTGCCCTGCTCCAGCTCGTGCAATTGCAGGAATCGCGGGTTGGGATTGTCGATATCTTCCTCGGCGATGAACTCGTAGTAATGCATGTGCGGGAACAGAACGGTGTTGTTCGTATCATCCAACACCAGTCCGAAGCGGCACTCCGACGAGAAGTAGCCGAACTCCTGGTGTAACATCTGCTCGGGGAAGGAGTCTTTGAACTTGTCCAGATACACCTTGGTGTTGCCACATTTCCAGGTGTTCAGGATCTGCATATCCGGCCAGTAGTGCTTGGGCAGCACCTGACCGTACTTCGCCTTCAGCGCCCGCAGCTCGTTGGCACGTTCGGGGTTGGGCTTGAGATACGGTTGAATAGCTGCGCGGATCTCGGGACTGATGTTCAGATCGGCATTGAGCGTGCCGTGCTCTATATCATCGCAATAGCTGTCGAAATACTCATTCACATTGTTCTGCATCTCCACGATGGTCGAGGGGTTGGCGGTCACGATCAGGGTGATGTTACGCTCTATACCCATACGCATGATCGTGTAGTAGCGGGCTGTATAGTCGGTGATGGCAAACACCTCCGCAGGCGAGGCATACAGCTTCTTGACGAACTTCGGGCAGTCGCGCTGCGTTACGCCGCTCACCGAGCCGAACACCGTCCCATCGGGGGCGTAACCCTCGATAACCTTGCCCACGATGCTCACGATCTTGCCCTTGTATACCTTCGGGCGGTTCTTGATGAAGTTGAACAGCCACACCTTGGTCATCTTGCCATACACCGTGTTCAGATACACATCGGTGATAGGTATCCACTTCGGCTCTTTGGTAGTGCCCGAGGTCGTTGCGTACATGATCGGCTTGCCCGGGAAGAGGATATTCGCCTCGCCGTTCTTGTGACGCTCCACATACGGACGCAGCGACTCGTACTCCTGCGCGGGTACATATTTCTGATACAAGGCATACAGTTCCTTGTCATCCTTGGTCCGCAGGATCTCATCGAAATGGTGCTCCTGACCGTACACCGTATCCTTGGCATAACTGAGTATGTCGCGTAGTGTATGCTCACTCGTACGGCGGGGATCACGGCTCGCAGATTTCAGTTTTAGATATTGAATACCGCCTGCTACTCCAAGCAGGAAATTCGGCACGAAAGCATTACTTAATTTTTCCATATTGTTGTATTTTTTTACAAATAGGTATTGCCTACATTCGGTAATCCGAATGTTAAGGCAAAGATACTAAAAAAAGTTGGAACATGCAAATGTTTTCCTGTTTTTCTTAAATTTTTTCAATAAAATCACAACTTCTTAAACTTGAATGCATCAAAAATCGCCTAATCTGAAGAATTTCCTGAGCCTCCTGCAGTAAATGAAACTATAAATGAAACAGATCGTCCATCGTAATCTGCTGATAAATACCACCGGAATACATATTGGTTTTCATGCCGAATGTACTTATCAATACAGGTATTACGGCATAGCGTGTTCCTGTTTCTTCGGCAAAAGTACCTTGTCGGTTCCTTAGTTTCAGGTCTTCATCCTTTTCAATCGTATATTCCTTGACGCTGTACTTTATTTCGCATAGATTGATAATTCGGTCAGCTCGTTCCAGCAGCAGATCTATCTGTGCTTTTTCTGTGCTGTTCTTGCTTCGCCAAGAATAGTATTCTACGCCTATACGATCTATGCCCAACGCATGTTTGATTTGCGGTATATGCAACATACATACTCGTTCAAAACTCAGCCCGTTCCAATTGTTGATTTGTGGCGTATTGATATGTATGCTCCAGAAATGTTCATCTGTCACAGGCTGCATCACGAATGTATTATAGAATATCACAAACATATCCGTAAGCTGATATAGGCCGTCGTTTTTCTTTATTCTCTTGCTCTTTACATAGTAGTACCTGATAAAGTCGCACTTCACAAGATTCATCAGGTACTCTGAGAAATGCCCGTTATCGGTCATCTTGGTTTGGGTAAGTATCTCGTCACGCGTTATACCTTGTTTAGCTCGCGCAAGTACGCGCAGTATCTCCATATATGGTGTGGGATCTTTGAATAGCGACTTGAATAACCTGTCGTATTCATCGGCCATCGTTGCATCGCTGCCGAAGAACAGTCTGTCCAATGCCGATGGCACACTGTCGGTCGGTTGCAGCATTTCCAGATAGTATGGTATTCCGCCCAAGGCCATATATATCTGCATAATCGACAATCTGTCCCAATGCACGTTGCGACTATGCAGCATTAACTCCGTTTCATGTAAGTTGAACGGATGAAGATGCATCTCGTGCGTGATACGATTATGCAACCCACCGTGGTTATCAATAATATTCTTAATCATCCAACTGGTTGCACTACCACATACAATCAGCATCACCTCTTTGTGTGTTTGTGCCCAACTGTTCCAAAAGTGACCTAAGGCACGAACAAAACCCGCTTTCGGAGTGTCAAAACAGGGTAACTCATCAATAAACAGCACACAACGCTCACCGGAGACGATATTCTGCTCCAGCAACTTCTGCAACTCATAGAACGCATCCATCCACGTCTTCGGCACGCGCCCCGAATAACCTATATTTCGCAATCCTTGCACGAAGGCTGCTATCTGTTCGCTCTTTTCTCCGTCAATAACACCGGTAATGTTAAACGCTAAGCGTGAGCCAAAGAATTCATTCACCAGATAAGTCTTGCCTACTCTGCGTCTGCCATATAGGGCTACAAACTCCGCTCTGCCGGAGTCGTAATAGCTCTGCAACGCTGTCAATTCATGTTTTCTGCCTATCATAATAATCCATGTTTTTGAAAAACGCTGCAAAGATAACACTTTTTTTTGATATTTGCAAATCTTTTCGGGCGAAAGTAGCATTTTTTTGTCGATTTTCGCCCATTATAGCATGATTAGTGGGCGAAACTTGAACTTTTTTGTCAACTTTCGCCCAGCTATCGCTTGATAAACGGGCGGAACTTTAACTTTTCTGTCAATTTTCGCCCACTATAAAAGCAACCTGTAGTAAACGACCAAAGTTGTAGATTGTTGTTGGCAGTTCTTATCTCACTACGCTCGAACAATCTGCTTCGCCGTATGGTTCCAATAAGAATCATCGTAATTTTCAAAATCAGAATAATTTTCCCCCATTTTTCGGTATTTTCAGTAAAATGTGCATTTTTTCACCAAAAATGTGCATTTTTATTTGCATATATCATTTTTTTTTCGTAACTTTGTGTGTTTTTGCGTGCGTGGCATATATGCGTCACCCGATGCGTGCGACGCAGGCAATTTATAATGAAAACAACACACACCATGAAAGGTAAAAAATCGATATTACTGTTAGCCCTCAGCCTCATAGCGTTGAGCACCTCTGCCCGTCAGTTTGAGCAGGGCGAGAAAGTGTATGTAAACACGGATCAGAGTCAGCGCGACGGTGATGGCAAGTTCAACTGGAAGGATGCCGGTGCCAACCTGTATCTGTATGTATGGAAGATCGTGAACGGTAGCCCGAGCAACCAGACCTGGCTGCCGCTGAGTGCACAGAGCGGAGATTTGTACGCGTGCGCAATGCCCGCGGGCGAGTACCACAAGTGCATTGTGGTGCGCAAGAACAGCAGCGACAACACCCCGACCTGGAACAACGTCTGGAACCAGACCGGCGACATCGACTTTGACGACGCAGCCGGCAGGAACTGCCTGTACAAGTTCTGGCAGGGCGGCACAGGCAACGAGTGGCGCCCCGTAGCACCTGCGCTGAGCGACATAGCCGCCTACGCCCAAGCCGAGCGCACGGCCGGCCGCGAGGAACAGATACATATCTGCCCCAACACCTGGGGTAACCCCTTCTCCCTGCGCGTGAAGCTGAAAGCCGACAAGTCGGATTATGATTACGCGAGCGTCATCAACCACGGCTGGTACATGAGTACCGACGGCCACAGCTGGACATCCGTCGATGGCCGTGCGGGCGTGATCAGCGATGACGAGGGTGCGCAAGCGATCATCGACAATGTGCTGCCCGCTTCGGGATCGGTGCTCTACTACTACCTGCATTCGTCGGTTACTGCCGGCAGACGACTGATGAAACTCACACCCGATGCCACGGGCTGCGAGCTGGACTGCACGATCACGTTCTTCGGTGTAGCCGCTTCGGAGGTGAATGTCAACGACACGACCTACACCCTGGACGGAATGATTGCGTTCGGCGTGCCTTGCGGCGATCTGGTTATCACATGCGACGGCAAATCCGATACCATCCATGCTGCCGATGCCAGGAGTCCGCAGATATTCTCTATCCCCGGTCTGCGTGCCGCAACCGCCAACGGCAAGCAAACATCGGCTACGGCGAAGTTCACAGGCAACGAAAGCGGACAAGTGAGCGCCAAGGTCGATATACCGAATGTGACGCAGGGTATAAGTTATAAACATATCGATGTGCTCGTGGGCGATTCCGCCCTACTCGAGCCTGCCGGAGCCGACTATACGAACAAACATATCTGGTACATCGACGGCGAGGAGACAGACCGGCAGCAAGCCCAGTACAGCCTCCCCTACGATGACCGGGACACCACACGCTACACCTACCGCGAGTTCAATCCGCCTATCGGCACGATGGCCGACCTGATGAGCAACGGCGGCTACGACACCACCGACGTGAGCGTATACGGGCAGCCGTGGCAGAAGTCGCTCATCAGCGATTACGAGTTCTGGGGCAAGTACCCCGAAACGCAAACGACACAGATCAGTTTCTATACCGACACCATGTCCGGCGGCGTGAACGAGAACAAACGGTTCAGCAACGGATTTGCGGTGGTAAGGAACGCCAACAACTTCTTTTACACCTTCGCCAAGGTGACTGCCCGTGAGGGCGAATATTTCGCGCTGTTCGATGCTGCCAGCGACGGCATTGCCGGCAAGAAAGCCTGGTACGCAAGCACCGCCAACAACCCCAACCTCAAGCTCCGCAAAGGCACAACGTACCTGTTCTCGTTCTGGGCAGCGAACATCAACAACTACGGCGAGATGGATAATGCCGCCAAGCTGCAGTTCCAGATCGAGTACAATGGTAAGACCGATCTGCTGGGCGAGGTGCTCGACCTCGGCAGCGCCGAGTTCCGCAACAACCGCTGGCACCAGTGCTCCGCTACGTTCCTGGCTACCGAGGATGCCGAGGATGTGACCATCAGCGTGGTGAACCTGAACACCAACACTCTGAACACCGGCAACGACTTTGCACTGGATGATATCCAGTTCCGCGCCGTGAGCAGCGCTACCCGTTCGGTGAAGATCCAGCAGGTATTTGAGGTGCTGACCCACGAGCCGCAGATACCATCGCTCAGCATAGCAACGCAGAGCCTCGGATGCGACTCCACAGCCTACAAGGCTTCGCTCACCGTGAGCTATGCCAACCCCAAGGGAAAACTGGTGATTGAAGATAACACAACAGGCACAACCGTCCTGGAGCAAACGATGCCCGCTATAGCCGACGGCGACTGGGACAAACAGAAGACGCACTCCCTGTCGCTGCGCGTAGGCGATGACCGGAGCCACACCTATCATGCATACTTTGCCGAATTTACTAAAGCTGAGGCTACCGCCGTATCCACCGTGCCGGAGTACGAGGACTGCTGCATTGATGGGCGCATGTACCGCAAGTGGAACAATGTGCTGTTTATCGACAACCACGACAATGCTTACAAGGCTTACCAGTGGTACAAGAACGGCAACAAGCTCAATGGCGAAACCGCGCAGCGGTACTACACGGGCAGCACATCCATGGAGGGCACAACCGACCTCTACCACTGCGTGATGACCCGGCACGACAACTCGACCCAGCGATCCTGCCCGCTCACCTTCGACCTGACGCCGCGAGCCAAAGAGGCCGCCGTGGACAACCTGACCGGCGATGACATAAGCATCTACCCCACCGCTGTGAGTGCCGGCGGCACAGTCACGGTCAGCTACAGCGGCGCAGGCACGATGCAGGCTACGCTGCTCACCATGACCGGACAGACAGTCAGCACCGCCGTGCTCACCGCACAACAAACAACGATCACCGTGCCGCAACAAGCCGGCCTATACATACTGCAACTTCAAGGATTAACCACTCAACGAACCGTTACGATCCATGTGTTATAAACGAATCACACTCAGTCTGCTTATCCTGGGCGCAGCACTTACAGCTGCTGCCCAAACGCATACCGACCGCCTGCCCGGACGCGAACTGACCGATGTCCGCTACGACGAGCAGCGCACACCTCTGCCCGGCAGCACGGAGCAGATCGACAGCCTGGTGCAGGTACGCACGCTGGAGCAGCGCACGTATATCGACACCCTGATCACCGTCACCCCACGCGAGCAGGTGACCCTCATCCCCGGCGATTCATCCAACCGCAAAGGCCATTATGTCGAGATGCATATCGGCGCAGGTCAGGGTAATGTGGGCTACGGGCTGATCAGTAAGCCCCTGAATGTGCCTAACGGCAGTGGCAAAGAACATATGGCATTGTCCGCCGTGGTGCAACTGCAGTATGCGTATTTCTTCCACAAGAACGTGGGCATCGGCATAGGCGCCTGGTTCGCCACGTACGGGTCGTACAGCTTGTTGCAGGGCGAGTGGGTGTTCTCGGGCGACGGTATCATCGACTCCGACGGCGAGAATTACGTGCACCATGCTACGGTCAGCAACTGGAACGAGCGGCATACGATACACAGCGTGGGTGTGCCTGTTTCCTTGCAAATTCAGGCGTGGGGCAAACATAACAAAGCGGGATTCTTTATGGCGCTGGGTGCTGCACCGACCTATACCGTCAAGACGAACTATCATGTTCTGAGCGGAGATATTGAGCATTGGGGAGATTATCCGCACCGCAACGCGCAGATGCATAACAAACATGAGTTCCATTCTATCAATTATAGCAACACCCTCGGCAAGAACCAAATAAAGCAGATTGGAGCAACGGCGTTGCTTGACCTCGGATTACTACTTCGGATGAGCCCGCACACCGATCTGCTGCTCGGTATATACGGTCACTATTCCATCCTGGATATGCAAGGCACCACGCTGACCGACATTGGCTGGAAGACCGACGAGTTCCCCAACATCGACATGCAGCCTTACAACGGCACGCTGGCTACCAACGCCCTCGGTTCCAAAGGCTCGTTACATCCCTGGCAGGCAGGTATCAAACTTGGTGTGCATTGGCACAGCATAGAGAAGCCGAGCCGGCAAACAGTCATGCATAGCGACACCACGCTGCAGACCGTTGCGCGCTACGACAGTATATGGACAGAGCGTATCGACACCCTGGAGCGCGTCATCTACTCGCCCACCGAGCGCGTGCAACGCCGCATAGACAAGCTCAACCGCATATACTTCCGCTTCGACAGTTACGAGCTATCAGCCGAATCCAAGCAGTTCCTCGACCGCATAGCCGAGCAGCTGAATACAATCCCGAACAAAATCATCCTCGGCGGCCACGCCTCGAAGGAAGGTACGCGCATCCACAACCACAAGCTGGCGCACAACCGTGCCGTGGCTGTCCGCAACTACCTGATGGCACGCGGCATAGCCGCCGAACGGCTGCTGGTGCGTGACTACGGCTCCACCGTACCCAACGCCATCAACACACAGGGCGACCTCTCCCTCGACCGCCGCGTGGAGATCATCGTGCTGGAGTAAGCGATGGGAATTTTAGGTCAACAATTAAAGACTAATAAAAACAATTACGATGAACCTGTAAGTCTATTAAAAACAATTTGAAGATATAGTGTTATGGAACAAGATAGACAAACAACGCAATGGGCGGATATGGTGTATGATATTGTCGGTGCTGGGATAGAGGTGCATAGCACATTGGGATTTGGACTATCGGAGGGTGTGTACGAAGAAGCACTGAGCATGGAGTTGGACGATATGGGATATGCGTGTGAGACGCAAGTCGATTTGCCTACGTATTACAAGGGGAGATTGATGGAAAAACGGTTTAGGTTGGATATGGTGGTTGAGGAGGATATAGTTGTTGAACTGAAGGCCGTAGAAAAGATACTACCCGAACACAGGGCACAACTATTCAACTACCTGCGCTTGACAAAGAAGCCCATAGGTGTACTAATAAACTTTGGCAGGTCGCTATACTCGGAGAAGTATATCTTTGACGAAGCGGAAAACACCGTGACATTTTTCAACGCCAAACATACCCGAGGAGCGAATTCATTAGATAACTTTGAATAGTTAAGAGTATTTAGTCAACAATTTAAGACAATTTAAGACAATTCATTGGATTAGTTTTAAATAGACAAAGTATTCATTGGAAATAGTTTTAAATAGTTTTTAATAGTTGACTTAAAATGACCACCGAAATAGATTTTAATAGTCTTTAATAGTTGACAGGAAGAAGCCAATGAGAGAACTACCGACATACACCCCGGACTTTGAGGAGTACATCCGCCAAGGCGAACCCGGCAAGAAAGAACGTGCCCAGATCTGGCGCACGGCTATCGGCTTGCAGCAGGTGAAAGGTTTGACCATATCCGACTACATGAAAGAATTAGTACGCCGGAACATTGAAGGCGAAATTACTATGGAGGAAGTGCGGAAATTAATTGACGAACATTACAAGGGCAAACGCACCAGGCGTAAACCTCGAAATGACTATTATGGCTATACTCGCTGTTCTAAGGAGTTTACTATCTCCTTCGAAGAGTTTATTCAGAGACATAAAGCGAATGTCGGAACAAATGGTACAGATGTCGGAATAAATACCGGGAATGTTACAGAAAATGCGCAAAATGTTACAGAAAACACCCGAGATGTTACAGAAAATGTCGGAATAAATGGTACAGATGTCGGAAAAAGTACATTGAAAAGTACATGGAAAGGTACATTGAAAAGTGTTACCCCCTCAAGTACCCCCACAAGTACCCCCTCAAGTTCAGAGTCCACCCCAAAAGCCGTCAGCCAAGCTTGACTGACAAAAAAAATAACATGGCACTTTTGACACTTTTGGCACTTTCCCTTATAAATTGCTGAAAATGTGGATGCCTGCAAAATGTCAAAAGCCCCGAAAGTGCCAATAGTGCCAAAAGTGCCACGCAAATTTTTAACAAATGTAAATAGATTTAAATAGTTTTTAATAGTTGACTAAATGGAGTCCATTGTAATTTATTTAGGTTTATTTTCATAACCCCGAAAGTGCAGAAAGTGCAAATAGTGCAATGCAAATTTTTAACAACATATCCAACATCACATCGTCCGTTTTGCCGGATGTTATCCGGCGTGTAGTAGAACCATTTATGGAACTCAAATCTACAAAACCGTTAGTGATAAGTTAGACATTAGTTAATTATTCGTTAGTTATAGATACACCCAAGTGCCCCCCAAGTCGTGCCTAAGTCAGGCTTATCCTAGACTTTAGTCACACTCTCAAGCACCCCAAAACAAAGAACATACAATCATGAAACACCCCAACATCATGAAACAAACATACAACATGAAACATATAACCACCATGAATAATAACACCATGACTCATGCCACCGGTATGAGACATTCAATCGCTATGAAATCACGTCAAATCTTGCTCTGTGCCCTGACTTTATTACTGGCATTAGTCGGAGAAGTATCAATTAAGGCTGAGGAACGAACCTACGGAAAAGGAGAAAAATTCTACTTCAAGTCTTCACCTGATAGCTGGAATTGGTTTGGTAATGAATTTGGCGCAGAAAATCATATTTTCGCATGTTTCTCTAATAGTGCTACGGGCGATGAAGCCTTTAGTACTGAGGCTGAAATGTATATACGCAATGATGGCGATGGCAAAATGATATTATGTGTCACAGTTCCAGAAGGTACATGGAACAAGGTTGCCTTGACGCGTCAAAATAGCAGTAGTGCTGCTTGGGGAAATGTTTATGATTTTGGCTCAGACAATATAAATGAATCCGCTAAGTATGATATAGAATCTGGTAAGAATTATTTGTTTAATTTCCAACGCAGAAAAGAGGGGGCAACTCATGACTGGCGCTATCTTCGCGAGTATGAAATGCATGAACGCTTATATATCAATATGCGTGCGGGTAGTGTTCTAGATGACAATGATTTAAAATACACTGGATGGTATTCTACTACCAATAATTACAATAATGCTTATTTCTTTAATGGGGTTACCAACAATTTCTGTCTTGAAATGGTGAAGCAATATTCCGGTGACATATATTACGTGGAAGTGCCGCCAGGATCATGGACAAATGTGATTCTGACACGCCATAATTCATGGATAACAGGATGGCCGACTGTCTTAAGTACGAAAGGGCAGACAGGGGATATCAAGTTGGATCCTGAAAAGAATTATATTCAGAATTTCTACTATGGCACAAACAAAGAAGAGGCGAATTGGATGATCATCGCCCCATCACCAGGAGGTAACCCCGCTCCAGGAGCAGGGTGGGAAATGCTTCCGGAAGAAGAGGTTATCTGTACTTCTGCAGCAGGAACAAGTTATATTCTTACCCCAAAAGATTATGATTATGCTAACAGTAAGAACCATGCTTGGTTTAAATATCATCCAGATGGCAACTGGTGGGAAAGATTTGACTCATTTGAAAGTTGGGAGTATCGTGACAGAGAAGCTCGAGAAGGTTATGGACAAGATGAAATCGTAACATTAGGAGACGCAGGATCTGATGTGTATTATTTTTACCAAGCCGGCAAACCTTCCAAATGTCGATTGGTTCATATTAGTTTAACGCGAAACTGCGATGCCGGAGCTGAAGGAGCATGTGAAATAACTAACTTTGCCGCTGTGGCTTCAGACGCGAACGTAACAGATATGACCTGTTCAATTGATGGACAAGTTGCATTCGATGATAAAGAAAATGCTGGTGATTTGAGAATTTGGGGTGTTGGACTAGATGAAAGTATAATAGATGAAGTTATTATACCTAATGCTGAAATCGAAATACCGCAGCCATTCAAACTTACAGGTTTTGATGCATCTTCAACTAATACGTATATTTTACATGCAAAATTTTCGGCCGGGAAAGAAGATGTATGCGAGAGTTCCTGCTCAGTTACCGTTCATCCTCCTGTAGTGGGTATAACGCGTCATGATACAATCGTAAAATTTACAGGCGAACAAGTTACGCTTACGCCTGATGATGGATCTTCAATACTTCCTCCTTCAACATATTTTGTATGGCGTAATTCAGAAAATGATGATGAGTCAACAGAGGATAGAGTTCATACATTTGATGGACCAACAGAGCAAAAGGTTGTTACCTATACATATATAGGCACTAATATGCCTGAGCTGCCGGAAACCAACATCATCTCTGCCGGAGGTACATTTGAATCAGTTGGAGGTTTTAAGAGTAGTTACACTTTTTGGGGGATAGGTGATACTTTGGAAAAAATGCTCCCCAAGGACTTTTACCATAAGTGGGAAGAAGAGCATGGAGAGACTGCATCCGGTGGCTACATGTATTGTCTAAACTCTTATGCCTTTTCTCATACATATAACGAGGTACACCCGCATACTGAAGATGAAGAGAATCATTATTTCGGATTGTTCGATTCGAAGATTTATGATACGGAACAACACGCTTGGTTAGTTGATAAGAGTTTGATTCCCGGCTTGAAAGTGCAGGAAGGCGTTAGTTACATGTTCTCATTCTGGGTTGCAAATATCAACAACTTCGGTGAGATGAACAATGGTGCGAATCTGCAATTCCAGATAAGTTATGATGGAGGTTCAACGTATACCCCCCTGGGCGCATCAATAGACCTTAGAAATTTCCGTGACAACCGTTGGCACGGTCGTTCAGCTATCGTCACACCGGATGTTTCAAGCGACAATGTTGTGCTTCGCGTTAAGAACCTCAACACAAGTGCTCAAAACCGCGGCAACGACTTTGGTTTGGATGATATACGTTTTGAAGCCATCACAACGCGTTCGTCAAACGTGGCAGGTTACGAGACGTTCCCTGTCAAGTATCTCCAATGCGTCATAGAGAATGCAAACTTCGACCAACAACAAGCATATGAATGCGGTGCGACGACCGCCAATGTGAACTTTACCGTCAACTACAAAAACCCGCGTGGCGACTTGTATATTTACGAAGGCGAAACTCTACGCCTAAAGGTTAATCATGGTGATTTAAACTCTTCGACCTCGCATACTGGTATACTTGCCAATAGGCCATTGGACGGCAATGTGCATACATATACTGTATATTTCGATGACGGGACATCTAACACGGGGCACAAAACGGATGCCCCGACTACATACAAGGATACAGCGCATGTCACACCTGCAATCAGTGTCAAAAGTTATTCTTGGAACACTCCGAGTTGTGATGAGCCAACGTGTACGCTTACAGCGGTGATCAATTACACTAACCAAAAAGGAACGCTTTCTGCCAATGTAGATGGCTTATATCTGCCGGCTTCTATACCTTCTTATATAGCCGAAAATGATACCCTCAAAACCGTAACGATTGTAATCCCCGGTATTCCTGCAGACGAAAAGAACACCCACAAGTTAAATGTTTTATTTGACGGATTTGAGGGCAAAGACTGCTCCATCTCTGATTATACCTTGTCTGCAGCGCCATATAGCCCGCAAATATCAAGTACTACCTATGAGATTCAAGATTACAAATGCGGAGATGCCAACTACCAGGTAAAGATTACGGTGAACTTCGCGAACGGTCAAGGCAAGAACCTTACCATCACAGATGAAGCCGAACATACAAAGGTGCTCACAACTTCTGCAAGTGATCCCAAAGCTGAATGGACATTTACTATGCCTTGGGATGAGCCGGTTGCATCTCACACATTTAAGGCATATTTCGCAGGAAAAGAAAGTTGCAAGGAATTGGCAGTTCACAAAGCAACCTATACATCCCCGGTTCGTCCGTTCTTAAGAGTGGATAAAGCCGAAGTCGTAGATCCGGCATGTGGCTCCGACAAATATCAGATACACGTCAAATACACCTATCGCGCGTTCAAAGGTAGTACGATAACCTATAAGATAGGTAGCACGACCATCTGCACTAAAGCGGTCAGCGCAGGTACAGATAGCGTTCGAGTAGATGAATATATCTCGAACGATGCGCTCATTTGTGACGGATTAGCCCACACATTCTCATTCTCTACAGGCAATGCAAAGGATTGTTCGTATTCTCCAACTTCGTTCACTGCCCCAAAGGGCAACACAATTACAGCCTTTGCCGTTGAGCCTATTGAGCCGAGTTGCGACGATACCAAGTACAAGCTTCATGTAACATGGACGGTAACCAAAGCAGCCGACGGATCGTATGACAATCTGATTATAGCAAAGAAAAATGCTGATGAGTCGCTCACTACGCTCAAAACTATCCTTGCTGAAAATGTAGCGGATGGAGAAACAGACCTTCTCGATCAAGAGTATAATATTACTCCGGCGACCCGTCCGACTATTGTTGCTTATTTGGAAGAACGATATGCACTCGATGATGAGTGTTATACTGAGGCTTCCGATTATGATCATCCTGTCGTACCGACAATGACTGTTGGCACACCAACCTTTGAAAATATCTCTTGCAACGAAACAACTTTTGACCTTGTTATCCCTGTCACCTACAAGTACCAGCATGGCGACATGTATGTTTGGTTAGATGGAGGTACACACATCAAAGTTACCGATGCTATGTGCAAGACAGGTGCTGGCTTGTCAAAATATGAGGCTGACGTAACAACCGAACGTCTTACACATGTTGTTCTCAAGGATTTGACGCTAACGGGTAAGCATTACATTAGTGTAGAATGTGATGAAACAGGCTCTTGTCATCGTACTAATACAGTTATTCCAGACAAATCTACAGAATTTACGGCGCCTAACCGTCCCAAGGCTGCACTCAAAAACATCAATTATCAGAAAACTCGCGATTGCGATGTTGATACACTCCATCTGGACTTTGACTTGTATTATACATACCAGCAAGGAGTCCTTACCGTTAAGGCAGAGGGCATAGGAGTAGATGATATTACTCAGTCGTTGACGCCGGTAGAGTATGGCGCATTGAATCCTGATGAGGATCACCGCCACTTTAAGATGGTTATTCCGGCTGATGGCGTTAATCGCACATTGCATTATGAGTTCGCCTCACCGGGTATCTGCTCTGGCTCTGAGGCGCTGACTTCTATCCCGCGCACACCGGTGATTACGAATGTGGCTATCAAGGTGCCCTCCAAGATCAATTGTGATGCCGAAAGCTATAAGGACACCGTAGAAGTCACATTGCGTAATATCAATAACGAGACTCTTATCGTGGAGTACAAGGATGAAAATGGTGACAAGCACATGTTGGATTCCATACTCACCCCAGGTCAGACATACAAGCGTTTTGTCTTCGACATGGATAAGAAAGGCGGCTATGCGGTAGATACTGTATATGTATATTTCGATGGTGTGGA
>Ga0310696_10000775_pt1 | contig 47765 bp, 40 predicted proteins | sample AusTroGonzalo_MG_4_FD_203885 | JGI IMG/M metagenome (GOLD analysis project Ga0310696, IMG submission 203885) | Bovine rumen microbial communities from tropical cattle in Woodstock, Queensland, Australia - Gonzalo_02 (v2) (version 2) | ecosystem: Host-associated > Mammals > Digestive system >... | reverse complement strand
CCTTCCCGGCATGGACGGTAAGGAAACCAGGCTCTCGGATGCCATTGACAAGGTGACCATGGTATATTTCTGGTCTTCAACGGCCGAACAGAAAATGTTCAACCTGTCGTCGCTGGTGCCCATTTACGAGGAATTCCATCCCAAGGGATTCCAGATTTATGCAGTTGCCCTGGATCAGGATAAATCGGCCTGGGCGGCTGCCGTTCGCAACCAGAATCTGCCCTGGGTGAACGTGTGCGATACCCGCTCGGCAGGCTCGCCTTACGTTGTGTCCTACGGTGTTACCAACGTTCCCATGGTGTGGTTCATCGTGGATGGCGTAATAGACCAGGATGCCAAGGTGAGCGATTCCGCCTCTATTAGGGAATATCTCCGCCGCAAACTCTAATGGCAAAGATCCTTTGCATTGAAACGTCTGCTTCCGCCTTGTCTGTGTGCCTGACGGAAGACTGCGTTTTATTGGCCGATCGTGTGTGTAACGAGCCTCGTCAGCAGGCTGCCTTAACCGCACCGTTGGTAAAAGAAGTGCTGGATGCCGCAGGTTGCACCGTTAAGGATTGCGACGCAATTTGCGTAAGCGCCGGCCCCGGCTCATATACTGGCTTGCGCGTTGGCGTCTCCACCGCCAAAGGCCTTGCATTCGGCGCCGGAAAGCCACTCATTGCCGTTGGCACTCTGGACATTCTGGTCCAGGGCGTATCGGCCCCGACCTCGTCATACCCGGCTCCGACCGGGTATCTGGTCCCCATGATCGATGCCCGTCGCATGGAGGTTTATACAGCCGTCTATGGCCCTGACGGCCAGCGTCTTACGCCCGTTGAGGCCATGGTGGTAGGGGAGGACTCATTTGCCGATTATCTTTCCAAAGGCCCGGTCCTTTTTATTGGCGACGGCGCACTCAAGTGCAGTCAGGTAATAAAGCATCCTAATGCCACCTTCCTGGAATCGGCCCCCATGGCAAAGGATATGGTGCCGCTGGCTTTCCAGGCCTACAAAGCCGGAAAGTTTGAAGATACCGCTTATTTCGAACCCTTCTATCTGAAGGATTTCATTGCTACTGTATCAAGGAAACAGCTTTGGTAGCTGCTTAAGGTAGGGGAAAACAATGTCTCCCAGATCTTTCAGGTGGCCGTATAGCACGGAATCCTGAAGGACGGGACCTGTAACCAGCTGGAATCTCTGGTTGATGGTGTCGAAAATAATAACCAGCAGGCCAATAACAACTGCCGTTGTAAATATCGAGAAAACAAATCCCAGCAGCCGGTTAAGCCAGCCCAGTGATGCCATATCGGCCACTTTTGTGGCTATTTTGGCTATGATAATCACAAGCAGAAGCGTTGTAAGGATAATAATTACGTAGGATATTACGTTTAGCATCCCGTCCGACACCGTAAGATAATTCTTTATGTAGCCGGCCACAAGCGTAGAAAACTTGTATGCAAGCCACACGCTTGCCACAATGCCTGCAAGCGAAATAATCTGTTCCAGAAAGCCTTTGCTTATACCACGCACCATGCCGGGAATAAACAGCAGAAGGATTACTATGTCCAGTGTATTCATGTTGTGATTACCACTAAAAATGATTATCTTTGTGTCCTTATAAAGCAGTTGTACAAAATTAGACAAAAAATATGACATTTAAAGAATATAAGGGGCTGGATTTAACCGAAACCGGTAAAGAGGTTTTGGAAAGATGGAAGCGTACCCATGCGTTTGAAAAATCGCTGGAACTTCGTGAGGGCGCCCCTGAGTTCATCTTTTTTGAAGGTCCGCCCAGTGCCAACGGTATGCCGGGCATCCACCACGTAATGGCCCGTTCCATCAAGGACGCCATTTGCCGATATAAAACGCAAACAGGTTACAAGGTAAAGCGTCGCGCCGGCTGGGACACCCATGGCCTTCCCGTAGAACTTGGTGTGGAAAAGAAGCTTGGCATTACCAAAGCCGATATCGGCACCAAGGTTTCAGTAGAGGAATACAACGCCACCTGCCGCCGTGAGGTTATGAAATATACCGCCGAATGGGTAACCATGACAGAGCGTGTGGGTTATTGGGTAGATATGCTGGACCCGTACATCACCTACGACAACCGCTACATAGAAACCCTCTGGTATCTTCTCAAAAAGATATACGACAAAGGCCTCCTTTATAAAGGCTACACAATTCAGCCGTATTCTCCCACAGACGGCACCGGCCTCAGCTCCCATGAGCTTAACCAGCCAGGCTGTTATAAGGATGTTTCGGATACAACTGCAACCGTGCAGTTTGAGGTTATTAAGGACGCAGCTTCCCAGAAATTGTTTGAAGGCGCAAGCGCTCCCGTTTATTTCATAGCCTGGACCACAACGCCCTGGACCCTTCCGTCAAACACCGCGCTGTGCGTCGGCCCGGAAATAGAGTACGTAAGGGTACTGTCCCAAAATCCGTACACCGGTGCTCCCGCAGTATATGTTCTGGCCAAGGAGCTTGTAGAAACATGGTTCGGCCCCAAAGTGCCCTACACCGTACTGGAAGGCACATTCAAAGGCTCGCAGCTGGTGGGAATCCGTTATAAGCAGCTCATTCCCTGGTTCCGTCCGGATGCCGATGCTTTCCGCGTAATAAGCGGCGACTATGTCACTACCTCGGAAGGTACCGGCATAGTGCACATTGCCCCCACCTTCGGCGCCGACGATAAACGCGTTGCCGCCGCTGCAGGTATCGGCGCAATCATGCCAATCGATAAAGATGGCAATCCGCAGGCACAGGTAGACCGTCAGGGCCGTTTCATGCGCCTGGAAGATATGGATCCTGCCTATGCCGCCACGGTAGATCCTTCGTACAGGGAGTATTCCGGCCGATATGTAAAAGCCGGCTACAAACAATACTTCGAGCATGTGGAAGAGGAAGGTACCCTGGACATAGACCTGTGCGTAATGATGAAGCAGGACGGTCGCGCCTTCAAGGTGCAAAAGCACGTCCACAGCTATCCCCACAGCTGGAGAACGGATCTTCCGGTGCTGTATTATCCGCTGGACAGCTGGTTCATCAAGGCATCGGCCGTCAAGGACCAGATGGTGGCCCTGAATAAGCAAATTGTGTGGAAGCCTGCCAGCACCGGCAGCGGCCGTTTTGGCCAGTGGCTGGAAAATATCCAGGACTGGAATCTTAGCCGCAGCCGTTACTGGGGCACTCCGCTGCCCATTTGGCGCACAGAGGACGGCAAGGAGGAAATCTGCATCGGCTCGGTGGCCCAACTTTATGCCGAAATTGAAAAGGCAGTAGCCGCCGGCATTATGCCGTCCAATCCTCTTAAAGACAAGGGCTTCAACCCTGCCGATATGTCCCTGGAGAACTACAACAAGATAGATCTTCACAGGCCATACGTGGACGGAATCTTCCTTGTGAGCGCCTCCGGTAAAAAGATGACGCGTGAGACAGATCTCATCGACGTTTGGTTCGACTCCGGCGCCATGCCTTATGCCCAGGAGGGCCTCCGCAACCTTAATTCACCGGCTTTCGGTGCTACTGCCGACTTTATTGCCGAGGGCGTGGACCAAACCCGCGGCTGGTTCTATACCCTGCACGCCATCCACACCATGATAAGCGGCACTCCCGCCTTCAAACGCGTAATTTCCAACGGTCTGGTTCTGGACAAGAACGGCAACAAGATGTCAAAGCGTCTTGGCAATGCCGTAGATCCGTTCTGGGCCCTGGACAACTATGGCGCCGATGCCCTCCGCTGGTACATGCTAACCAACGCCGAACCCTGGGACAACCTCAAATTTGACGAAAACGGCGTTGCCGACGTACGCCGCAAGTTCTTCGGCACGCTCTACAATACCTACGCCTTCTTTGCCCGCTACGCCAATATTGACGGCTGGCAGGCCGATGCTCCGGCGGACACATGTCTGTCCGTCACGGAGCTGGACCGCTGGATCATTTCCAAGCTCAATACGGTTATCCGTGACGTTACGGCTGCATACGAGGACTACGATGTTAAATCGGCCGGCCGTATCCTGGAAACCTTCGTGTGCGACGATGTTTCCAACTGGTACGTACGTCTTAACCGTTCCCGTTTCTGGGCCGGCGATATGACCCCGGACAAGAAAGCCGCCTACCAGACCCTGCACAAAGTGCTTGTGGACGTTGCCGTCATGGCCGCTCCCATTGCACCCTTCTTCATGGATCAGCTGTTCACAGACCTTGTGCCCGGCGCTACGTGCGTGCACTATCAGCTCATGCCCAAGGCCGATGAAAGCGTAATCGATACGGAACTTGAAGAGCGCATGGCCCTTGCTCAGCAGGCCACTTCGCTCATTCTGGCCCTGCGCAAGAAGGTGAACATCCCCGTTCGCCAGCCGCTGCAGAAAGTGCTCATTCCGGTTATCTCGGAGAAAGTCCGTGCCCGTCTGGAAGCAGTGAAAGGCATTATCCTTACAGAGGTGAATGTGAAAGAGATGGAATTCATCTCGGATACCACCGGCATTATGACGCTCAAGATTAAGCCCAACTTCAAGGTCCTGGGTAAAACCTACGGCGCCCGTATGAAAGAGATTGCCGCAGCTTTCGCTAACCTTGGACAGGCCGATATCGCTGCCATCCAAAAGGCCGAAACGGCAGGGGAGACCTACGTGTTGGCCCTCCCGGGCGGCGATGTGGTGCTGAATCCCGGCGACTATGCCATTTCTTCGGAAGACATGCCCGGCTGGCTGGTTGCATCGGAAGGCGCCCTTACGGTGGCACTTGATATAGAAGTTACTCCGGAGCTTCGCCGCGAAGGTCTTGCGCGCGAGCTTGTGAACCGCATCCAGAACCTGCGCAAGAGCTCGGGCTTCGAGGTTACAGACCGTATTAATACAGAAGTATATTCCGACGATCCTGATCTTCCGGACGCCTTATCGGCCTTCGGCGAATATGTGAAGGCTCAAACCCTGTCCCTTTCCATCGGCCTTAAAAAGCTTGCCGATGCCGCTGCCGATGCTGCCGAAGTTGAATGGACGGACGATAATGTAATTAAACTGAAAATAAAACGCTAACCATATGGAAGAGAACAACAAAACCCGTTATTCCGACGAAGAACTTGAAGAGTTCCGCGTCATTATCAACGATATGCTGGATAAAGCCCGCGCCGAATATAACACCCTCAGGGAAGCTATGACGCACGCTGGCGGAAACGATATCCTGGACACTGCACCCACCTTCAAGACTGTAGAGGACGACGGTGCCTTCCAGCTTTCCAAGGAAGAAGCCGGTGCACTTGCCCAGCGCCAGTACAAGTTTATCCAGAACCTGGAGGCCGCTCTTGTACGTATCGAGAACAAGACATACGGCATCTGCCGCGTAACAGGTAAGCTCATCCCCAAGGAGCGTCTCCGTCTGGTTCCGCATGCTACCACAACGGTGGAAGGCAAGGCCATCCTTGAAAAGACCGGCCGTAAATAATGGCACGGTGCTCTAAAGGCAAAGGGCTACTGCTGCTGGGAATATTGCTGGTGGTTATTGATCAGGTCATAAAGGTCCTGGTCAAAACCAACATGACCCTGGGAGAGAGCATCCCCGTGTTAGGCAACTGGTTCCAACTGCTGTTTGTAGAGAACAAGGGCATGGCCTTTGGCATGGCATTCGGCGGGGTAATAGGGAAGTACGCGCTAACCATATTCCGCATGGTGCTTTTTGTGGCACTTTGCTGGTGGATTTCCAAACTGGTAAAACGGAATGTGCCCACAGGAGTGCTTGTGGGGCTTACTCTCATTACTGCCGGCGCCTTCGGCAATATACTGGACTGCCTGTTCTACGGACTAATCTTCAGTGAATCTACCTACACCACGGTAGCAACCCTTGGCTCTTACGCCCCGTTCATGCAGGGCAGGGTGGTAGATATGTTCTACTTCCCGCTCTGGACCTGGCCCTCCTGGGTTCCCGGCCTTGGCGGTCACATCTTCTTTGAACCCGTCTTCAACTTTGCCGACAGCTGCGTAACCGTTGGCGCCATCTACCTGATTCTCTTCCACTGGAAATTCTTCGCGAAGGAGTAAGGGCAGCATAATAAAAGCAACAAGCACTTGCGGATTCCGTAAGTGCTTGTTTTTTAGGTGCTCCCCCTGTTGGACTTGAACCAACGACCCTCTGATTAACAGTCAGATGCTCTAACCAACTGAGCTAAGGAGGAATGACCGCTCTAGTGGAACGGGATTGCAAAGGTACAATCTTTTTTGATATCTGCAAAGCTTTTGCACAAAATTTTTCAAAAGAATTTTCTTGCGGATTTTTTGTATCTTTGTAAGTTAAAACGTACGTAAGATGGATATCGACCTGTTAGCCAAAATGGTGAAGGAAGTGGTAATGGACCACGACACCGTGACGCTGCCCGGAGTGGGCTGCTTTGTGACGGAAATGGTGCCCGCAGTCTTTGCCGACAGGGGATACACCATCATGCCTCCGTACAGAAGGCTGTATTTCTCGCCCAAGCAAGGGGACGATACTCTGCTGATAGACTTTTACGCCAAAGCCAACGGCATCTCAAAGGCCGATGCAGGCCGCATACTCACAGACTTCCTAACAGAAATGAAGGAGGTTCTGAAAGTGCGCAAAACCATAGTTTTCCCCGGCCTGGGCCGCCTGAGGGCCACCCGTGAGAATCACTTCTTCTTTGTGGCCGATGAAGATCTGGACATCTATCCCGCAGGTTTCGGCCTCCAGCCCATCTCCCTAAAAACTCACGAAGAAACCAAGGAAGAAGTGGCCGAAGCCGTAGCCTCCCTGGCCGAAATCCTGGAACCGGAACCGGTCGTCATTCCCGGCCCCGACCCTGCCGTCATTCCCGGCCCCGACCGGGAATCTCCCGTGGAAGAGATGGCCGATCAGGTCGGCCATGACGAGGCACCGGAACCAGAGCCCGAACCGGAACCCACGCCGGAGCCGGAACCTGCCGTCATTCCCGGCCCAGACCGGGAATCTCCCGTGGAAGAGATGGCCGATCAGGTCGGCCATGACGAGGTACCCAAGCCCAAGAAGCGCTGGTGGAGGGTGGTGTGGATTACGATGTTGGTCATAGTGGGAATTGCACTCATAGCCGTTATTGCGCTGGCTGTTGTTGGCCGCGTGGCGCCGGAGTGGCTGGACGGATGGCTGTATTCACAGTCGGAACTTGACATTCTATATAATAAGTAGTCATGGTGCCAGTAAGACAAGAGGGGTATAAGTTCTGTCAGGACATTTGCATTCCTTGTTATCAGACTAACGGGGAAACGGTCCTTAAGCCTGCCGCATTTATGGACCTGGCGCAGGAAATTGCCTATTGGGCTGCGCAGGAACTGGGTTTTGGTTACGACTCGCTGCATGTTCATCACACTGCGTGGGTGCTAAGCCGCATGCATATCCACTTTGCAAAACCAGTATCCTGGCGGGAACAGGTCAGTCTTTTTACCTGGCACAAAGGCACTGAAAGCCTGTTCTACTTAAGAGACTTCGACCTCAAAAACGCCCAGGGAGAAAGCTGTATCCAGGCCACCAGTTCATGGGTAGTGATTGACGAGCGTACCCGCCGCCTGGTGAGGCCGGAAGACCTGGAGCAGTTCCTTAAAGTGGACTATCAGGTGGACGACGCCATAGTGGTGCCGGCGCCCAAAATCGGCCTTCCAAAGGATCAGGAACCGGAATATGTAAAAGACCATGTGGTTGCATATTCGGACATTGACCTTATCGGCCATACTAATAATGCCCGCTATGCTGTATGGGCTATGGACTGCCTGCCGATTGATCAGGCCAGCCAGGGGGTGAAAGACCTTTACATAAACTTTAACAAAGAGACCAAAGCCGGAGATACTGTTCAGCTGTTCCGCCTAAAAAATGCCAATTCATGGTACGTGGAAGGCCGGGTGGACGGTAAGTCCTGCTTTGTGGTCAAGATAGACAGTTAAGCCATGAAAGACCTCTTTTTCGGATACGGAGTTGCCCACAGCATTCTTCTGCTGTGTTTTGTAATGGGCGTAGGCCTTTTCCTTGGACGTTTCAAGGTAAAGGGTATTTCCCTTGGCTCCACGTGGATACTGTTCCTGGGTATCCTTATGGGACATCTTGGCTTCAGGATGGACCTGGAGATGCTGCATTTTGTAAAAGAGTTCGGCCTTATACTGTTTGTATTCTCCATCGGCCTTCAGGTGGGTCCCGGATTCTTCCAGTCGTTTAAGAGCGGCGGCGTAAAAATGAACCTGCTGGCAGTGATGAACATACTGCTGGCAGTTGTTGTAACTTATGCAATTTCGGCTATTTCCGGTGAAGACCTTAAAACCATGGTGGGCGTAATGTCCGGCGCTGTTACCAATACTCCGGGCCTTGGCGCTGCGCAGCAAACCTTCATCGACGTTGCCACTGCAGCAGGTACAAGCCAGTTGGCGGCAGGGGAGGCATCAGGTGGCCTTGCATCGGCATACGCCGTGGCGTATCCCATGGGCGTTATAGGTGTAATAATTGTCATACTGCTGTTCAAGGCCATTTTCAAGATAGATCACCAGAAGGAGCTTGCCGCAATTAAAGCCGGTGAAAGTCAGGTGGAAAAGGCCCGTCGCATGCATCTGATGGTAGAGAACCCCGCCATTTTTGGCCGAAATCTGTTTGACGTTATTCAGGAATTCGGTGGCGGATTTGTGGTTTCCCGCGTGATGAAAGGGGATGAAATTATTTCCCCCCAGGCCGATACCGTACTTGACGAAGGCGACAAGATTCTTGTGGTAACATCGCAGAAGGATGTGGATAAGATTCGCATTCTATTTGGTCAGGAAGTGGAAATGCATCAGGCCGACTGGCAGGAAAAAGACCATAATATGGTTACTCGCCGTATTGTTGTCACAAAGAGTTCACTTACAGGCAAAACACTTAAGGAACTGGGCTTCCGCAGCGCTTTTGGCGTCAGTGTAACCCGCGTAATACGCGCCGGCGTGGAACTGGTTGCCAGCCCGGACCTGTATATCCAGATGGGAGACGGCCTTATGTGCGTGGGCACCCTCAAGAATATAGAGAATCTGGCAAAGAGGGTGGGTAATTCCAACGATGCACTTAATATCCCCAACCTTGTCCCCATCTTCCTGGGCATTGTGGTTGGTATTATCTTCGGCTCCATTCCTATCCGTTTCCCCGGCATTCCCCAGGCCATAAAACTCGGCCTTGCCGGCGGCCCGCTTATCATTGCAATCCTGCTTGGACATTTTGGCCCCAAATACAAAATTACAACCTATACAACCACCAGCGCCAACCTTATGATACGCGAGATTGGTATTTCCATGTTCCTTGCGGCGGTTGGTCTTGGTGCAGGCGGAAACTTCTGGGCTGCCATTGTTGGCGGCGGTTATTGGTGGATACTGTATGGCGCGCTCATTACTATTGTGCCGCTATGCATAACCTTTGTTGTGGCGCGTGCAATCTGCCATCTCAATTTCTACCAGATATGCGGTCTCATAAGCGGTTCCTGCACCAATCCTCCGGTTCTGGCATTTGCCCAGGGTATGTACGGAAGTGATTATACCTCTGTGAATTACGCTACCGTATATCCGCTTTCCATGTTCATGAGGGTGCTGGTGGCGCAGCTGCTCATACTGCTTGCAATGGCATAGGCTATGATGGATATCCTTTATCCCCTTGAACCGGCTCCGGTGTATCCCAGGCCCTCCGTTAACAGGCCCGGAAAACCGTCTTTGCCCAAAGGGGAGATGCTGCCTCTGGTAGAACTGTCGGGTCTTGTGTATGGGCAAGCCACCCGCGCATGGTGCCACAGCGGTTCAAAGGCCCTGCATCCGGTGGTCCATCTGCACATAATCGACCGTATGGGAAGGATTTATCTGCAAAAGCGCTCCATGTCCAAAGACCTTCTGCCCGGTTACTGGGATACGGCCGTTGGCGGACACGTCACATACGGGGAGCAGGCTCTTGAATCCCTTTACCGTGAAGCGGCCGAAGAACTGGGACTTCACGGCTTTAACCCTATTTTCCTGGATAGCTATGTTTACCAGACCCAGAGGGACAGCGAATTTGTGCTAATCTTTGCCATGGTGGGGCATCCGGAGTTGGATCCCGACAATGCCGAAGTATCAGAAGGAAAGTGGTGGACAGTTGCGGAAATTGACGCTGCAATGGGGAAGGGAGTATTAACCCCTAACTTTGAGTCGGAATTTTCCCGTATTAAGTCCAGTTTGCTGTCTCTGCTGTAGGATTTCCCCTAAAAAAGCCGTAACTTTACAAGGTTATGGCAACAGATATCGACAAATTCGTTCACGACCAGCTCTCGGTGTGGCCTGCGGTTGCGGCAAAGTACCGCGCCCTAAAGAGCACCCGCACCCGTACTCTACCTGTAAACGGCATGCTGGTCACCCTGCAGTCGAATCCTGGGCGCCTTCCAATCTTCGACCATGGCTGCCCCCTGTGCGAGGAAAACTACATGGAGCACCAGCATACCCTTCCCTTCGAAGGCCGAAAAGGACGCAAATACAATATCCTTGTAAACCGTGCTCCAATTTTTCCAAACCATCTGGTAATAACTCGCGATATCCATGCGCCGCAAACCATCTGGCACCGCTTCCCGGACATGCTGGACCTTGCCGCCCAGATGGAAAATTACATAGTCTTTTACAACAGCCCCAACAGCGGTACAACCGTGCCCCAGCACGCTCATTTCCAGGCCTGCCCTAAAGGTTATATGCCTCTGGAACGCGCCGCAGAACGTCTTCTTCACCTTGTATCGGCCGGTGAAAACCCTCCAGAGCTGGAATTTATAGACTCGGCGCGCGACGCCCAGTTGTATCATTACAAGCGTTTCAACCGCGGCATTTTCATGCTGCGTGCACTCACGTCCAAGTCCATGGCCAAAATGTTCTACAGGCTTCTGGACTGCCTTAATCTTATGGCCGAAGAAACGGAGCCCCGCTTCAACGCCTTTGCATATTGCAGCGAAGGAGAATACCGCGCACTGGTAATCATCCGCAGCGCTTCCAAGCCGCAGTGCTACTACGCCCAGGGCGACGCCCATTTCAGCATTTCCCCCGGATCGGCCGAGATGGCCGGCTTTGTAGTTGTGCCGGAAGTGGACGATTTCGACAGGCTTAACGCCACGGTTCTGGAGCAGATTTTTGAGGATGTAACCCTGTCGGAGGCCGATGAAAAACGCCTACTTTGGCGTTTGGTTCGCACTCAGCCCCGCGTGGAGGTGGGAATCTGCGCGGCTGCAAGTATCGGCTTCGAAATTATCTCCGATGGCGCCGGCCCGCAAACGGTATCTTACCGGGAAGGCAAAATTGATTATAACGGCGCTCTGTACGATGAACTTGTATTTGAAGCGGTTACAATTTCCACCCTCTTTGCCGAACCTTCGTTCATAATTTATGGCCAGGAAGGGGAGAGGCGCTATGCCGGCACGCTAAAGTTCATAGTGGACGGCGGCAAAGTGCAGTCAGTCAATATTTTGGGGGCCGAGGATTATCTCCTTAGCGTGATTTCCTTGCTGCCGGAGGCTTCGCGCCGCGGCCGGGTGCTTCAAATCCGGACAGACCTTATGGCCCAGATGGCTCGCCGTCAGGCCGGGAAACAGTGCACCGGAGGGCCTTCCCTGGTAAGTACGCCGGGGGTTGTCACCTGGCTGGAGCATCGGCCCCCTGTGTCGCAGGATTCATCGGCCGGCCCCGTCCATAACCATTACGACGTATGCGCAGGGGAGCACTGCTATCCTTATATCGGCCTTACTCCCGCTGCCGATGCAGCCGCCCGCGCAGTAATTGACGAAACTTGGGGACAAACTTTATAGAATGGCAACAATTGGCATATTCGATTCTGGCAGCGGAGGCCTCTCCGTTTACCGAGAACTTATAAAAGTGCTTCCTCTGGAGTGCTACCACTATTTTTCCGACAACGCCCACTGCCCCTACGGGGAAAAAACGCCGTTGTATATTCAAAGGCGAGGCCGCTATATCACGGAATTTTTGCTGGATAAAGGGGCCGATATAATAGTGGTTGCCTGCAATACCGCCACTGCTGCGGCAATTGCCACCCTGCGTGCCGAATACCCCGATGTACCCTTTGTTGGCATGGAACCTGCAGTTAAGCCCGCGGCGCTGGGGACCAAGAGTGGAGTGATAGGTGTGCTGGCAACTGCCGGAACGTTGAAAGGTTCTAAATATTTGAACACCCGCGGCCGCTTCGAGGACGATGTGCGCATTGTAGAGCATGTGGGGCAGGGATTTGTGGAGTTGGTGGAGGCTGGTATTTTGGACGGGCCGGAGGCAGAGGCTGTTGTTAGAGCCTCCTTGCAGCCTTTGCTGGATGCCGGAGCCGATACAATAGTGCTGGGCTGCACGCACTATCCCTTCCTGCAGCCTGTTATAGAGCGGCTGGCCGGCCCATCCGTTCAGGTGATAGATCCTGCACCTGCAGTTGCGCGCCAAACCGTGCATTTGCTGCAGAAGCATTCCGTGCCCATCGGCCAGGGCCCCTTCTCCGTGTCGCTTCACACTTCTGGAGACCCCGCCGCCCTGCAACGCATTTTTGCTTTAGTAGAGGCTGGTCGCTAAGTGCCTGATGCTGAGCGAGTTGTTGTATAATCGTCGTTCGTTTTTTGAACGACGGATGTGTGATAAACAATTGATACACAATAAGATGAGTGCCACTAAAAAACTCTTGTTGCTGGCTTTTTTGCTGGTGGTTCTGCCTCTGAGGGGGCAGGTTCTTACCGGAATTGACGTTTTGGAGCTTAACGGGTTCCAGGAACTGGCCGGTAAGCGTGTGGGTCTTGTTACCAACCCCAGCGGCGTGGACCGTTTTGTACGCTCTACCATAGATGTGCTCTTTGAAGCTCCTCAGGTGAATCTTGTGGCCCTGTACGGCCCTGAGCATGGGGTAAGGGGCGATGCATACGCCGGCGACCACGTGGAAAGCAGTACAGATCCCAAAACCGGTCTCCCTGTGTACTCTCTATACGGCCCCACACGTGAGCCCACGCAGGAAATGCTTAAGGGCGTGGACATCATGGTATATGATATACAGGATGTTGGCGTTCGCTGCTACACATTTATTTCCACTCTGGGTCTTGTGATGCGCGCCTGCGCCAAGGCCGGGATAGAGGTTCTTGTGCTGGACCGTCCCAATCCCCTTGGCGGCTACAAGGTTGAAGGCCCGCTGGTAGAAGACAAATTCTACTCCTTTGTGAGTCAGTACCATATTCCCTTTGTGTACGGCCTTACGGTAGGAGAGCTAGCCAATCTTATCAATGAAGAAGGTCTTAACCGCGGCCAGAAAGGGGACCAGCCTCACGTGAGGTGCAAAGTTAGCGTAATTCCCATGCGCGGGTGGAAACGCTGGATGAAATTCCGTGACACCGGCCTTCCGTGGATACTTCCTTCCCCCAATATCCCCTCAATGGAAAGCGCCCTGTGCTATGCATCGTCCGGCATTTGCGGTGAATTCGGCCATCTTAACACCGGCGTCGGATATACCATTCCTTTCCAAACCTTTGCGGCCGAATGGATAGATGCCGATGCCCTCAAGGCCCGCCTGGACAGCTACGCTCTTCCTGGCGTCGCCTTCCGCACCATCCACTACAAGCCCATTTCCGGTTCTCTTAAAGGCAAGTTGATCCATGGAGTTCAGTTCTTCTTTACGGACTTTGAGCGTGCGAATATCTCGCTGTTGCAATTCTATGTGATGCAGGCAGTTCAGGAGCTCTGGCCCTCGCATAACCCCTATCCGCTCAAGAGCACCCGCATGACGGATATTGTCTGTGGTACGGATTATGTAAGGATCAACTTTGGAAAGCAGTTGAAGGCAGCAGACATCGTTGATTACTGGAACAAGGATGCCGAATCTTTCAAGAAGCTCTCCCAGACATATTATTTATACCGTTAACCATTAAAACTATGATGCTATGAGAAGGTTTGTTACAATTGCCGCGTCACTTGTGATGGCTCTGGCCATGCTCACGGCACCCGATATGCTGGCCCAGTCCCGTTCATCGGCCGGCTCTACTACCCGTTCCACCGGAAGCAGCCAAAGCTCCAGCCGCTCTTCCTCGGCTCAGAGCACTTCCCGCTCTTCCGGCAGTCAGTCAACTGTGCGTTCATCCGGAAGCCAGAGCACTTCACGCTCCAGCGCAAGCCAGAGCACCAGCCGCTCCAGCGGTACTGCTGCCAGCACTCAGTCAACTGTGCGTTCATCCGCCAGCCAGAGTCAGAGCACTAGCCGGTCTTCCGCCAGCCAGGGCCAGAGCACCAGCAGGTCTTCTGCAGCTCAGACTGACACCCGGTCCAGCAGCAGCCAGAGCACCAGCCGGTCTTCTTCGGCAGTAAGCTCTTCCAGCAGCTCGTCCTCAAGAAGTACCAGCTCTACTGTGCGCTCTACCAGTCAGGATCATGCCCGCAGCAGCGCCGGAACTGCTGTTAGCTCCAGCAGCTCCAGTTCCAGCCCCAGCGTGAGCACCCGCAGCAACTCCGGCTCCAGCTCAAACAGCGGCTCCAGCAACGTAGTTACCGGAACCACCGTACGCACCTCAAACGTTAGCCGCAGCGGCCTGTCTTCCAGTGCCAATAACAACACTGTAAGCACCACCGCCGTGTCGCCCACCTACAGGGACGATGGCTTCAACTACCGTTACAACGACGACATGCGTGTTGACAATAGCCACAACATGTACCGCGTAGCACCCCGTCACCGTGATCCCATGCCTTGGGACCGTCCGGGCAACTTCTGGGGAGATCATCCTCACTACTACGGCTACCGCGTGAACACCCTGCCTCCTTCCTGGCGCAGGATCAGCCACTGGGGAATGGACTATTATTACTACAATGGAATTTATTATCGGCCTTTTGGCGGATCTTATGTAGTATGCCGTCCTCCTTTTGGAACTCCGCTGGAGAGAGCAATTGACAGGGCTGTCCTCAGGGCCATCAGGTTCGCTTACTACTGCGACACCTACCGCACCTACAGCCGCGCGTTTGACTATTACAATGTGATAGCCCGCCAGAACCAGATTATCGCCCAGCAGAATGCCCGTCTCATTGCCATGAACTCCGGTTATGCGCTCAACGCCAACCGTGCTCTTACTGCATACGAGCTTGCAAACCAGCTTGGCCTGGTACAAAGCTACGCCTACGCCAACTCCGAGTATTATTACCAGGACGGCGTGTTCTACACCATCTCTCCTTCGGGCGTGTTCACCACCATCGTTCCTCCTGCAGGTGCCCTGGTAACCTCCCTGCCCGACGACTATGAGGTGATAGTAATGAACGGCATAGAGTACTACATGGTAGACAACACCGTATATCGCACCACCCTCTTCGACGGGGTACCCTACCTGGAGGTCCTTGGCCAGATGTACGGAAGCCTGTACACCCAGTACAACGTTTACCGTTAGGCTATAATAGCTCTTTAGGGCTGGCAGCTAAGTAATTGACACATAGCTAGTTATTGTATAGTAATCGTTCGTTTTCGGAACGATTACTTTATTTTAACCCTCTCTGTATGAGCTATTTAACCGCCAGTAGAAATTGCCGGATTTTTTGTATATTTGTAGTCTATGATTACACTGGAACAAATAAAGGAGCTGCAGGAACGGGTTAAGGCCCTGGATAGCTGTCTGGATATAGCCGGAAAGCGCAAGGAGGTTGCCGATAAAACACAGGAGACCCTGGCCCCGGACTTCTGGGGAGATCCCAAGGCGGCCGAAGCTTTCCTGAAGAAACTGGCCGGCGTAAAGTCCTGGGTAACAGGCTACGACAACGCCAAAAGAGAGGCAGATGACCTGGAAGTGCTTTACGATTTTGCAAAGGACAGCATCGCCGGGCACGAGGAAGAGGCCATAGAAACGGCCGAAACAAAGGAGCTGGAGCAATCCTACAAATCGGCCCTGGATGCAGTGGAAGCACTGGAGCTGCGCAACATGCTTGGCAACGAAGGCGACAACCTTGGTGCTGTCCTAACCATCAACTCCGGCGCCGGCGGCACAGAGGCCAACGACTGGAGCGCCATGCTCATGCGCATGTATCTGCGCTGGTGCGAGCGCAACGGCTACAAATACACCGTCACCTCCCTCCTGGAAGGCGAAGAAGCCGGCATCAAGAGCACCACTATAGAGGTGGAAGGAGATTACGCCTACGGCTACTTAAAGGCCGAAAACGGAGTGCACCGCCTGGTGCGCATTTCCCCTTTCAACGCCCAGGGTAAGCGCCAGACAACATTTTCCAGCGTATTCGTCTATCCGCTTGTGGACGATTCCATCAACATAGAAATCAATCCTTCCGATCTGGAATGGGACACCTTCCGCAGCGGCGGACATGGCGGTCAGAACGTGAATAAGGTAGAAACCGGCGTCCGCGTACGCCACCTGCCCTCCGGCATAATGGTGGAAAACACGGAAACCCGCTCCCAGCAGGACAATCGGCAAAGAGCCCTCCTAATCCTCAAATCCCGCCTGTACGACATAGAGCTAAAGAAACGCCAGGAAAAGCAGGCCGAGCTTGAAGGCCAGAAAAAGCGCATCGAATGGGGCTCCCAGATTCGCAACTACGTGTTGCACCCTTATAAACTGGTGAAAGACCTCCGTACCGGCTACAACACCGCCGACACCCAAGGCGTCCTGGACGGAGACCTTAACGAATTCATGAAAACCTATCTTATGGGCACCGGAACCGCCGTGACGGATCCGGACGATTTGGATTAAGCCGCGTTGCGTTTCTCCGCAAATTCCACCTGAAATACAAGTTGGATTTGTAGTTTTTGATAATAGTTGCTACATAAGAACAACGGGCGCATAGGCAGTAATAACTCTAACCAGGAGGATATAAAGGCTCAATTTGCCGACCTTGGGAAAAGCTTAAAAGACGCCGGGAGCGAAAGTCTTAAGAGAGCAAAAGATGGATTAGCAGAAGGACTATCACAAATGAACGAATCTATCAAGAATAGCAGCAACAATCAATCTTCAGGCGGTTGCTATATTGCTACCTGTGTTTATGGTTCCTATGATTGTCCCGAGGTTTGGACACTTCGCCGTTTCAGAGACAAAGTTCTAAAGGAGTCGTGGCTAGGAAGAGCCTTTATAAAAGTCTATTACGCGACAAGTCCCACTCTTGTGAAGTGGTTCGGCAGATCAAAACTATTCTTGTCCTTTTGGCGACGAAATCTGGATAAACTAGTAATTCGGCTACACAGAAAGAATATTGATAACTCTCCATACATTGACATATAATATCTATTAGTAATAATTTGTTTTGTATTTTTTTGCATTGTATTTGCAATACAAATTAAAGAACTTTTGACTTGTGACCTCAATGACTATACGAGTGGATGAACAGCTTAAGCAGAGCTTTGATGTCCTTTGCGACGAATTTGGACTAAGCAACAGCGCTGCTTTGAACCTGTTTATGAAGGCGGTTGTCCGTGAACGTAAGATTCCCTTCGAAATTAAAGCGGAATCGGAGTCGGATATCCGTAAACAAGGCTGGGAGGCGTTTTTGCGTATGCGTGAGAGTGCCCAAAACGCTGGTGTGGGGGATATAGCGCTGGAGGAGATTAACGAGGAAATAGCGGCGTTTCGGGATGGTAAATAAAGTTTTCGCGGTAATTGATACTAACGTTATTATATCTGCCTTGATTACGAAGAATGTGGATTCCTATCCTCTCTCCGTAATGGCTAACGTTTATTCCTGAGTAATCACTCCCGTATTCAATGATGAAATCGTTGGCGAGTATCGTGAGGTTTTATCACGGGATAAGTTCCATTTGAATCCAAAGGATGTAGATCAAGCTCTTAAAACGATAACTGGTTAAGGGCTTAGCTTGGACAGGACCAAGGTAACGGACGACTTAGATTAGTTGACTGCCTTCGGCCGTGTTGCGGCCGCGGCTTTCCTACCACAATATCCTGCGGCCCGCAGTGCAACTACTGAAAGTGTCGCGAGGGCGGGGGATGAGTTAGGAAAATAATTCAGAACTTTAGAATGTATTCCTGCTCATCACGGAAAGCGTTGCATTGCTCCATATACGCCCTGAGTGAATCATAATCGGAGCCATCCAAGCCACTACTCCATAGTCGTACCCTTTCCATTGCACGGATGATGGTTGCCGGCTCTCCGTTCTGAGTAAGACGTTTCAAAGCATCGATGTAGTCGATACGATACACGGTGGGGATAATAATCTTAGGCATTCCAGCCGCTGTGAGTTCCGCATTCATCATGATACGGGAGATGCGGCCGTTCCCGTCATTGAAAGGATGCACCTCGCTGATCATGAACAGGATGAAAAATGCTTTGGCAACAGGGTCTTGGATGGCATTGTATATCTCAAAACCTTTCTTCAATGTGCCGCGAACAAGGCGATAATCGACAAAATGTGAGTTGCCAGCCTTGTTGTTCTGTTCTTTGAACAGTCCCGGCGTTTTTGTGGGTCGTGCTGACAGAAGGATTGCATGACGGCGCTGCAGAATGCTTATCAAGTCGCCCGGATCTTTGGGCAATAAGGACATCTCTTTCCGACTTGAAGTGATGTAGAAAGTGCCCAGAACGTCGTGGCTGTCTTCATCTCTTGTAGGGAGAGCAACACCGGTATCAACAATCTGCTTGGCTTCGTCCACCTCAAACTCCGTCCCCTCAATGTAATTGGAGAAATAACTCTCAAAGAAAGCAAAGTTCTTGAAGGCCGTCTCTGTAGCATTGATGTCTATATAGTGCTTGAAATCCTTCTGGGAAAGATGCTCAAACAGCGTAGAGAACAGGCTGATACGCTCAGAGTCATACGGCTCTCCTGTTGCCCAGGCCTTGGCCGATTCTCCTTTCAGAGCTTCTGCTTCCCGTGTCGAAAGAATTGCTCCAATAATCTTATCAAGAAGCTTGAACTCGTTTTCTAAGTTCAACTGCTCTGACATTTCGCGTGCCTCATCACGAAGACGATTCAACTCTTTCTCTCCATTTGCCAACAGCTTCTTTTCAAGTTTCTCTTCAAGTTGAGCCTGGGGAATACACTTGGAAACTCCATTTCTGACATAGCCCAACTGAAGGTTTTCTAAGTATGCACGGGATGGATTGGAGATGAATAATCCGTCCAGATAAGGTATATCTTTCTCAACAGGTTTAGGCCCGGCTATAAGGTGCAAAACAATTCCAGGCAAAGATATATTCTTTGTGTAGCCGTATGTCAGGTAAAAATGCCCATCGGTTGAAGGCCTGAGTTCAAAAGCAGAACGATGGCTTATCAGTGCGCCTGGATACAGCTGGCCAATAATCATGTAGAGGTTACGACGGACAATAATTTCCGGAGTATCCGTCAGATTGGTAGTATATACGCGGGATGCTATTTTTAGTAACTTCTCTTCCTTTTTCAGACGTGTAATCATAGCCGACATTTTCTTGTCGGATGATGCAATCAGAATTTCGGGCAGCTGGGTATTTTTCTCCATTTTGAACATTATTTATTACAAAGATGGGTAAAATTTTCCAAATTCGAGCCCGTTGTTGGGTAAAATTGTCGAAATTTGGCGCGTGCTTAAATCAGGCGTATGCCCTCGGCTTGCATTTCTTCAAGGGCTTTTTTGTGGCCGGCGGCGTCTACGTAGCCGATACAGTCTTTCAGGACACTTACCTTGAAGCCGGCTTTTTGAAGGTCTTCGGCGGTGTTGCGGACGCAGAATTCTGTGGCTATGCCGCAGACGAGAACCTTTTCTATTTCCATTAGCCGAAGTACTTCACCTAGGCTTTGTCCTGCGGGATTCTTGCCATCAAAGCCGCTGTACTGTTCCATGGAGGGATCTTCTCCTTTGAAGAAGCTCAGGTCTTCGTCGGCGTAGGGGGCCAGATCTTTGTGGATATCGGCTCCGTGGGTTCCCTGCACACAGTGAGGCGGCCATGGACCGCCTTGCGCTGCAAACGAACAGTGGTTTGCAGGGTGATGATCACGGACAAAAAGAATGGGAGAAGGCTTTTCTGTCTTAATATAGGCCAGGGTGGCGGCCACAGCTTTATCGGCCTCCTGGCAGGCCAGGGAACCGTCAATGAAGTCGTAGAGCATATCTACTACTATGAGTGCAGTGTCTTTCATATCTGCAAATATACTTCTTTTTATTCTGCCGACAACGAATATGGCAGATCGGCCCGTTGGGGACGCCTATTTTTCATGGGCCTCGGCCCCATCTCAAACTCCAGTACGCCGCCGCGGAGTATGTCTTCGCGCGTAATGAACCTTTTGCTGTATTTGCGGCCGTTCAGTTTTACGGAGCGCACGTAGCGGTTGATGCTGCTTACGCCCGTGGCTTTAACAGTAAAAGTGGCGCCGTTATTCAACTGTAGCGTTGTCTCCGGCATGAAAGGCGCTCCCAGCACGAATTCCCCGCTACCCGGGCATACAGGATAAAAGCCCATGGCCGAGAATACATACCAGGCGCTCATCTGACCGCAATCGTCATTGCCACCAAGACCGTCCCGCCGGGGCTGGTACATACGCTCCATTATTTCCCGCAGCCAATACTCTCCTTTCCAAGGCTGGGCAGTCCATTGGAACAGGTAAGGAATATGGTGTGACGGCTCGTTGCCGTGAACATAACCGCCAATAAGGCACGACTCCTCGATATCCTCGTTATCGGCATAATATCTGGGATCCAATGGCTGTGAAAAAAGCGTGTCCAGAATGGCCAGAAACTGTTTTTCGCCGCCCATAAGGCCGATAAGTCCCGCCACGTCGTGCGGCACGTGGAAGGAAAAATTGTAGGAATTACCTTCGATGAAGCCCTCCCCGTATGTCTGGCGGGGATCAAAGTTCTTTTTCCATCGGCCATCCCGGTAAGCGGCCTGTGCAAAAGGCTCGTTAAATGGAAATACGTTCAGGTAATTGTACGCTCTCTTTTTGTAAACCTGCGCGAGTGAATCCTGCCCCACAGACTTGGCAGCCTTGTAGATGCTCCAGTCGTCATAGGCATACTCAAGCGTAGTGGAGGCTGCGTTAGATGATGCTTCCAAAGGCACGTAACCTTTATTGATATAATCTTCCAGACCTTCCAGATAAGGCACAGTAGAAGTGGAAACAGCGGCTTCAAGCACGCGCTTACCAGACAAGCCGATATCGGCCTGCAATGCATCCGACAGCACCGAAACAGCATGATATCCGCTCATGCACCAGCCTTCGTTGGCCATCAGCGACCATATTGGCAAAAGGCCGTGTACGCTATGCTCCTGATGGGCCAGCATTGAAAGTGCCATGTCCCTGGCACGCTGCGGATGCATCAGCAACATTAGCGGATGCTGGGCCCTATAAGTGTCCCATAGGGAAAAAACAGTATAATTGTTCCACCCGTCGGCCTGGTGAATACGGCCGTCCAGGCCTCTGTAGGCGCCGTCCACGTCGTCGTACAGCGACGGATTTATCATAGTGTGGTAGAGGGAGGTGTAGAGCATTTTCAACTCCTCGTCCGTACCCCTGGCCGACAGTTTTCCCAGCTCGCGGTCCCAGGCCAAAGCCGCCTGCTCCCGAATGGTGTCAAAGCTGCCGCTCTCGGCCTCCAGATTCTTAAGCGCGCCGTCCACTGAAGTGGAGCTGAGGGCAACCTGAACCGTGATTTCATCGGCATCGGCCCAGTCAAAATCCAGCCAGCAGACAATGCCGCGCCCGGCCATCTCCGGGAAATTGTGGGCTGTATCAAACTTGCGCCAGAAGCCTTTGTATGCCGATGGGATGCTTTCCTTGTATCCATAATCGCTAATGGGACGGGAAAAGCGGATGGCGAAGTAGGTGTAATGCTCCCGTGCCCAGCCCTGGGTAATTCGGTAACCGGTAATCAATGTGGGCGATTCCACGCGTATGCTGGCCCATAGCGTCTTTCCTTCATAATTGTAAATTCCGTGGGAAAGGTCCAGTATCAGATGGCGTTCATCGGCGGAAGAGAATGAATAACGATGAATGCCGGTACGGGCCGATGCACTTAGTTCGGCCCTGATGCCATAGTCTTCCAGAGTAACGGCATAATAACCTGGCGATGCAATTTCGTGCTTGTGGCTGTATCGGCTGCGGTATCCGCTATCCGGTTTATCGGCCGTACCGGGGTTCAAGTGGACTGGTCCGGTCATGGGCATTAAAAGCACGTCTCCAAGATCTGAATGGCCCGTGCCGCTGAGGTGCGTATGGGAAAAGCCCACGATGGTGCTGTCTTCCCAGCGGTAACCCGAACAAAGAGAATACACCTGCGGCTGGTACTTCCCGGCCACGTTGTGCGGGATAGTATCAGTGTCCGGGCTAAGCTGCACTCCGCCAAAGGGCACACAGGCACCGGGGAAGGTATGCCCCATTCCAGATGTGCCGATAAAAGGATCCACGTATTGTGACTGCGCCGCCGTTGGCAAGGTGCCAAGCAGCACCAGGCCTGCCGTTAGAAGAATTCGATGCATCTTGTTCATTAGATACAAAGATACAAATAAATGCGTATCTTTGCTTAGATTATTAAGCAGCAATGGACATCATCAACAACGCCTACGTATCGGACAAGTACCAGTATACTATGGGAAAGTCTTATCTGGATTGCGGGAAGCAGGACCAGATTGCAGTGTTCAACCTCTTTTACCGCAAGGCTCCGGAGAATAATAACTGGGCAGTGGTTAGCGGCACGGAAGAGGTGATAGAAATGGTACAGGCTCTTGGTACGGAGCCGGAGGAATTCTATGAGAAGTTCCTGCCGGGCGATGAGTATAAGGAGTTCAGGAAGTACCTGAGTACCATGAAGTTCACAGGTGACGTCTATGCCATGAGAGAAGGCGAGATTGTCTTCCCTAATCAGCCGATAATAACTGTTGTAGGTCCGCTCATTCAGGCGCAAGTGCTGGAGACTCCAATGCTTTGCATTATGAATCACCAGATGGCAGTTGCCACCAAGGCTTCGCGCGTTTGCAGGGCTACGGACAGGCCGGTGTCGGAGTTCGGCTCACGCCGCGCTCACGGCCCATGGGCCGCGGTTTACGGCGGCAAGGCCGCTCAGATTGCAGGCTGTGCCAGCAGTTCCAATATACTCACCGGTGCGTTTAATGGTGTTCCTTCCACCGGCACCATGGCTCACAGCTTCATCACTTCATACGGCAGCACGGTAGAAGGTGAGCATAAGGCCTTTACGGATTATATCAACACGCACAGAGGAGAGAATATCATCCTCCTTATTGACACTTATGACACCCTGAAGTGCGGCATTAAAAACGCCATACGCTCCTTCAAAGAGAATGGAATAGACAACGACTATCCCTATGGTTATGGTGTGCGCCTGGACAGCGGAGACCTTGCATACCTTTCACAGGAAGTACGCCGTATACTGGACGAACACGGCCTCACAAAGTGCAAGATCTTTGCTACCAACGGGCTGGACGAGTATCTGATCACCGACCTTGAGCGCCAGGGCGCTTGCATCGACAGCTATGGCGTGGGCGATGCCATTGCCACTTCAAAGGCTGCTCCTTGCTTCGGCAATGTGTACAAACTGGTTCAGATAGACGATGAGCCCGTGCTCAAACGCTCCGAAGACAAGATCAAACTCATCAATCCCGGCTTCCAGATTACCTGGCGCATATCGGCCCAGGACAGCGTTAAGGGTCATAAATTCGACGGCTACGTCCACAAGGTGGATGTTACCTGCCTGCGCGGCGACGATATGGATATGGCCCTGCAGCACGGTAAAGAGGTTACTGTACGCGACGAATACGACGCCTATAAGAGTAAGACTTTCGAGGAAGGCAGTTTCGAGGCCAGGCCTCTTCAGCATCAGGTTATTTCCAAAGGTGTGCGTGTGTGCCCCAAGCACACCCTGGCCCAGAAGAAGCAGTTCTATCAGGACAACCTGCACCACTTCTCTCCCGCCGAACGACGCCTGATCAACCCCCACTATTACAAAGTGGACATCTCCGACGCCCTCTACGACGTGAAGATGTCCATAATCGGCAAACTTGTAAAGGAAATCGAAGATTTCCGGCTGTAGCCAATTACATATTGCGGAACTCGACGCTCTCGATATCGGCTTCCTGCCCGTCTCCGAATACGGCGTATCCGTATCCGTTGAAATTCATTGTGACAGGAGATACCTCCAGACATTGTACGTCATCAATATAGAGTTCGGCTTTGCGATTTCTGTACTGAAGCACAACTTCGTGTACTTTTAATTTCTTATTGAGCTTAAAATCGGCATCCCTGTACTTGACGGCCTTATTCTCGGCAAAGCGGATATATTCGATGGTCTCTTTATTAATTCTAAACTGGTCGTTGTTATAGTTGTCTCCATAATTAAAGACTACGACAATGCCTTTATCATCGGCATTTAATTTGAGGTCTTTAATGACTGTTTTAATTTTGAATGGTTCAGAGCAGTCAATAGGAGCAATGCAAGTTGCAAAAACAAGGCCTTGATTTGACGACTTCATATGAAGCACGCCTTCTTTAATGACGGCTTCGCGCCTTGAACTGGAATACTCCTGCCAGTTCATTGAATTGCCTTCAAAACCTTCTACCACCTGTGCATTCATGGAGAACAATGAAAGCAGGGCTGCAGATATGCAGAAAAATAACTTTTTCATATCACTGGGAATTAATGCTTCTCACCTAAACGGGTTTGGAATTCTTCGATCAGTGACTCGAACTTCTTTAAGAGACGGTCATCCGGTTTAAAGAATTCATCCTTATGTGAATCATACAGACCTGCGGTCTCGTTCTGAATCTTGATACGATATGCTAAATCGCCGTCATTGTTGGATTCGGTTACCGTTACGCGTGTACGGACCTGAACCTCGGCCTCCGGGAATGATTTATATACCCAGGGAGTCTGAACAAAGCCGGATGACTTGTCCGAGGTCTGAATCTCGTCAAAGTAATTCAGAAGAATCTGATGGATTAACTTCCAGGCAGTGCTGATATCTTTATTACCGGCCTCGTCAACTGTATAGTAGTCCTTGTTCACAGTAACCGTGAAATAATTGTTGGCCAGGTCACTCTGATAAGAAGAATCTCCGTATGTGTCCTTTCTCATTGTAAAGGAGATGGCTTTGCGTTTGTCCGACTTGTAAAACTTTGTATGGATTGTAACATATCCGGGGCATTCAAACTTCAGATTCAGAAAATCGCCCTGAACTTTTACGGTTACAATACCATCGCCAACATAGTTGCCATCGACATAGATTTTGGCATCCTCGGGAACAACTGAAATTTTTACATCCTTTGCAAAGGCCGAAATGACAGTGAGCAAAGAACAAACTAAGAGCAGAAGAAGCTTTTTCATAAACGTAACTATTTAATCTACCGTGTAAATATACAAATATTTCTTAAATTACTATGCAACAGCTACTTAAATTTCGGCTGGTCGCTAACTTGCTCATTCTGAGAGAATTATAATAAAGTCCTCGTTCGGTTTTCGAACGAGGACTTTACAATAACTAGCTGTGCGTCAATTACTTGGCGACCAGCGGCAAGCGCCGAAAGCGTCCCTTAATCGGCAAACTGCATCTCGTCCAGCAGATAGTTGGCGTGGCCTATTTCCTTAATGATAAAGAGGATGTAGCGCACGTCTAGGGAGATGTTGCGGCACAGCTGGGGATCGAAGAAGAGGTCGCTCATTGTGCCTTCCCATACGCGGTCGAAGTTTATGCCGATAAGGTTGCCGTTGGCGTTGAGCACAGGTGATCCGGAGTTGCCGCCTGTGGTGTGGTTAGTGGCAAGGAAGCACACGGGCTGATTCTTAAAGCCGCCGCGGGCATAGATGTCGCGCAGAGTTTGGGGAATGTTATAGTCAAAGATTTCCGGATTATCTTTTTCAATTATTCCCTTAAGTGTGGAAACTGGTGCATAGTAAATTGCGTCGGCGGGGGAGTAGCCTTGCACGTGGCCGTAGGCAACCCTAAGGGTAAGATTCGCGTCGGGATAGAAGTCACGGGCCGGCTCAAACTCCATCTGACCCTTCATGTAGTCGCGATAGGTGAGGGTTATGGCGCTGCTTAATTCGCGTACCTGCGGAATCAGGACGTTGAAATAGTATCCGTAAAGGGCTTTGGCAAGGTCTTTGGCCAGGCTTTCATCGGCAAATACCGCGTCCTTCCACTCGGTCATGGAGGCATACTGAGGGCGCTGCGAGATAAAATACTCCGGCTTGTAAATGTCTTCCACGCCTTTGTCAAAGGCCTCCATCATTGCTACAAACGTCTCTTCATCAATTGGTTGATAGTAATCTTTTGGATCCACTTTCCGGCCGGAAGCCATGCGTATTTTCTCTACCGCCAGCACCGTTTCATTATAGTATTCGTATGCCCGGTAAAGTGGATTCCTGGCAGCGTACAGATTGTTAAGCCTGCCGGTAATCCCTTCAAATCGGCCTCCGACGGCCCATTCCTCAAAGCGCTGCTCATATTCCTGTTTGGCCGCCACAACCTTGTTCTTCCTAAGGCCTTTTTCCTCTCCCTGCCATTTCTTCCAGGCATTTGCAACGCCGGCATACTTGGAAGAATACTGGATGCGAACGGCCTGGCTCTGGTCCATGTACTTTTTCATAATCTGCAGCCTGGTGGTGCGAAGAGCAATCTTCTGCGGGTCGGAGATGTCCTGGGTATATCTTATAAGCTCCGAATGAGCATATTCCTGAGTACTTCCGGGACAACCATAGACAAAGGTAAAATCGCCTTCCTGTGCGCCTGAGCGTGATATTTTGAGGGACATTTTGGGCCGATAGGGAACGTTGGCATCGGAATAATCGGCCGGCATATTGTCGGCCCCGGCGTAGATGCGGAAGATGGAAAAATCGCCGGTATGGCGGGGCCACATCCAGTTGTCGGTTTCGCCGCCAAACTTGCCGATGGAAGACGGCGGAGCGCCCACCAGGCGGACGTCACGATACTCGCGGAACACGAACAGGAAGTACTGGTTGCCGTAATACAATGCTTCCACGCTGGATTTTAGCCCGTTGCCTTCCTTTACCGCTGCTTCAATCAGTTTCTCTGAATTCTTTTTCACCAGGGCTTCACGCTGCTGTTCGTTCATCTTGGCCGGCTTGTACCCCTTGAGAACAGCTGAGGTCACATCTTCCATGCGCTCAAGGAAGCGAACGGTGAGCCCGGGATTGGGGAGTTCCTGTGCCCGGTTCAAAGCCCAGAAGCCGTCTTTAAGATAGTCGTGCTCTACGGAGGAATGCTTCTGGATAAAGCTGTAGCCGCAGTGATGGTTGGTGAGCAGCAGGCCTTCGTCGCTAATGAGTTCGCCGGTGCAGCCGCTGCCAAAAAGCACCACGGCATCCTTAAGGCTGGCCTGATTGACGCTGTAAATGTCATCGGCGCTAAGCTTGAAGCCTTTGGCCTGCATATCTTCAATTCTCTGTGAAATAAGTGCGGGCAGCCACATGCCTTCATCGGCCTTGGCGGGGATAAAAATGAGCGCCAGCAGCGCTGCGGCAAGAAGGAATCGTTTCATTATTTATTGGATTTTTTAACAACAGCTACGTAGGTCAGAAGGACCACGTTCATCATCAGTGAATAAAGTATTGCTGGAATTGCCATTTCCTGATTGTTGAAAACCAGCGGGCTGGAAGCTACGGCAATTGCCTGTGCGGCGTTTTGCATGCCAACTTCAATTATCACGGTCCGGCGTTCCCGCTGGCTGTTTTTAAGAAGTCGGGAAAGAAGGGCGGCGCAGCCAATGGCAACAAGAATAAGAAGGGTAACGCACACTCCAAGCGTGCCGATATGTGCAAAAATGGTACGGTAATGCTGAATGAAAAATATGGTCACCAGCAGCATCAGGGCAGGGAAAGCCGCCTTGGAAAGCACTTTGTCCGTGTTACGGGCAGCATTGGGCCACAGCCAGTTAATCACAATGCCGATTACCACAGGCAGCAGCATCAGAAGCAGATTCTGTTTAAGAAGATTGCCAACAGGCAGGGTAATTCCCACCTGGGCTCCTGCGCTGGCCGATATCCATCCCATTATCAGGGGAAGAGTAACCAGCGTAATGAGGCTGCTGAAGGCAGTGAGCGTAACGGAAAGTGCAACATCGCCGCCGGCAAGTTTGGAAAAGATATTTGACGAACTTCCGCCAGGACAGCAGGCAATTAGAACAAGGCCGATAAAGAAAACCGGTGGTAAATGGAACAGGTGGCCGATAGCCAGGGCAATCAGAGGCAGCAGTACGATTTGCCCGGTAAGTGCCACAAAGAAAGCCTTGGGATGGGTTACAACAAGGTAAAAGTCCTTGGGCTTTAACGTAAGGCCCAGGTCAAACATCAAAATGGTAAGGATTGGCAGAACTATCCAGATTGTGTTCATCGGCAAATAATCATATCGGATACAAAGTTAATCGATATTTGCTTTTTTCTCCTATAATATCTATATTTGTTATCTACAAACCACATGCACTATGAGAATCCCTGAATCTGAATTAATCATCAATGGAGACGGCTCCGTATTCCACATTCACCTTAAACCGGAACAGCTGGCCGATAATGTCATCATGGTGGGAGACCCCGCTCGCGTTGTAATGATATCCCAGTATCTTACCGATATTGAATGCAACATCGCTTCGCGCGAATTCGTGTCCGTAACCGGAAAATACAACGGCAAGCGTATTACGGTCATTTCACACGGCATTGGCCCGGACAATATCGATATTGTGATGACAGAACTGGACGCTCTTGCCAATGTAGATTTTGCCACCAGGGAACTCAAGCCGGAGCACAAGGCATTGAATATTCTCCGTATTGGTACATCCGGCGCACTCCATGCCGATATTCCTCTGGGCAGCTTTGTTCTGGCGCACATGAGCGTGGGGTTTGACGGCGTAATGAACTGGTATGCCAATCGTGAAAAGATAACCATTCCCGCCGTGGAAGAGGCCTTCAAGAAGCACATGAACTGGGCCCCCGTGTTGCCTTCTCCTTACTTTGTTAAGGCTTCACCCAAGATTATCAACCTTTTCAAGGATGTTACCGTCAAGGGCGTAACCATTTCGGCTTGCGGCTTCTACGGTCCTCAGGGACGTATCGTGCGTCTTCCGCTGGCCATGCCCAATATGCTGGAAGACATTGAGAGCTTCCGCTTCACAGACGGCGGCGAAGACTACCGCATCACCAACTTCGAAATGGAAAGCGCTCCGCTGGCCGGCCTCGCCGCCCACCTGGGCCACAACGCCGCCACCGTCTGCTGCATCATAGCAAACCGCTACCTGCAAAGCTCCAACCCGGACTACAAGCCCGCAGTTCGCAAACTGGTAGAAGTAGCCCTGGAGCGCATGAGCTCGCTGTAGGAGTTTTGCCACCCACCTTGCCCGCTACAGGTACAGCGCGTGGGTGTTCTTGATCTCGGCCATCACGAAGGACGAAAGGATGGAGCCTATGGCGTCGATGTTTCCCAGGACATTGATTATGAACTCGTTGTAGTAGGTCATGTCCGGGGCCTGGATTTTTAGCAAATAGTCGTATTCCCCAGAGATGTTGTAACATTCGGCAACCTGGGGAATATCTTTTATCACAGAGATGAAGTCCCGGGCCACTGTGCGGCTCATTTGTTTTAGCTTTACGGAGCAGAAGACAGTAAAGCCACGGCCAAGCTTACCGGCATCCAGTACTGCAACGTATTTTTTGATAAATCCATTCTTTTCCAGGCGTTTAAGGCGCTCGAAGACGGGAGTGGTGGAAAGGTTTACGCGCGCGGCAAGCTCTTTGGTGGTTAGCCGGGCGTTTTCCTGAAGTGCGCGAAGAATTTGAAGGTCAACGCTGTCTAGTACAACTTCGTTCATAAGAATAATATTCTGTATGGGCCCCAATCAGCCCTTTAAAAATTCTAAATTTTCTATATTTACCCACAAAAATAGCAATATTTTCCAAATTTCTGCAAGCTATTGTAATATTTTTCCACGCAACGTAACTTTGTGCCGTAAAAGAATAGAATTATGGCAAAGATTGATACACGTTGCGTGCATGCCGGATACAAGCCCGGAAAAGGAGAGCCCAGGCAGGTTCCCATTGTACAGAGCACCACTTTCAAATATGAGACTTCGGACCAGATGGCAAAGCTATTTGACCTAGAAGAGTCCGGATACTTCTACACCCGTCTGCAAAACCCCACCGTGGACGTTACTGCGGCGCAGATTAACGACCTGGAAGGCGGTGTAGGGGCCATTCTCACATCCTCCGGCCAGGCTGCCAACCTTTTTGCCGTTATTAACATAGCAGGCGCGGGCGACCACATCATCGCCGCCAATAATATATATGGTGGCACCTTCAACCTTCTTGGTGTAACTCTTCCAAAGTTCGGAATTGATATCACCTTCTTAAAGGCCGATGCAACAGACCAGGAAATAGAAGCTGCAATAAGGCCCAACACCAAACTCATCTTTGGAGAAACCCTTTCCAATCCCGGCGTGGAAGTATTTGATATTGAGCGTTGGGCGGCAGTGGCCCACAAAAACGGCCTTCCGCTCATTGTGGACAACACTTTTGCAACGCCCGTGCTGTGCCGTCCCTTCGAATGGGGGGCCGATATAGTTACCCATTCCACCACCAAATACATTGATGGACACGGCGTGAGCGTTGGCGGCGCCCTTGTGGACAGCGGCAACTTCCCCTGGGACAAATACCCGGATCGTTTCCCCGGACTTACCACTCCCGACGAGTCTTATCACGGACTTACCTATACCAAGAAATTCGGCAAAGCCGCATATATTGTAAAGGCTACAACTCACCTGATGCGCGACCTTGGCAGTACGCAAAGCCCGCAGAATGCATTTTACCTTCACCTGGGCCTGCAAACCCTGCATCTTAGAATCAGGCGTCACAGCCAGAGCGCACTAAAAGTTGCTCAGTGGCTCAAAGCCCGCCCCGAAGTTGCCTGGGTGCAGTATCCTGGCCTTGAAGGCGATGCCAGCCACGCCCTTGCGGCAAAATACCTTCCGGAAGGATGCAGCGGCGTACTTTGTTTCGGCCTTAAAGGCGGCCGGGCTTTTGACAACCGTTTCCTTGACGCCCTCAAGCTCACAACCATCGAGACTCATGTTGCCGACTGCCATACCTGCGTACTTCACCCAGCCTCGCATACCCATCGGCAACTCTCGGACGAGCAACTTAAGGCCGCCGGAATTGCCCCTGACCTTATCCGATTCAGCGTGGGCCTGGAAGATCCGGAAGACATTATTGCCGATCTGGAGCAGGCGCTTAACGAAGCTAAGAAATGATAAGACAGGAACTCATTACCACCCTTGAGCTGGAATGCGGCGTGCGGCTGGAAAATGCACGAATAGTGTTCCATACTTCCGGCGTGAAGGGTGGCAGGGTAATATGGATTTGCCATGCGCTCACCGCAAACAGCGACCCCAAGGACTGGTGGCCGGAGATGGTAGGTCCGGGCAAAACCATTGATACAGAGAAGGATTGCATCGTTTGTGTGAACATGCTTGGAAGCGCATACGGATCGGAAGGTCCGGCACAGAAAAACCCCGCTACAGGCGAACCTTGGCTATTAAGCTTTCCGGACATAACTATCCGCGATACAGTTAACTCCTTTATAGCAGTTCGTAAACATCTTGGAATTAACAAGATAGATCTTCTTATAGGAGCTTCCAACGGAGGATTTCATGCCATAGAGTGGGCAATTATGGAGCCCGACGTATTCAAACGTTGCCTTTTCCTTTGCACCGCTCCGCGCATTTCCCCTTTCCTTGGCGCAACGGTAGAAGCTCAACGCATGGCCCTGGAGGCCGATCCCAGTTTCCGTGAGGCTGCCAGCCTGCAGGGCGGTGCCGCCGGACTCAAATGCGCCCGAGCCCAGGCGCTGATAAGCTACCGCTGCTTCAAAGGCTATGGACTTACCCAGGCCGAGCAGGATCCAGACACACTTTTCGCCGGCCGAGTGGCCTCTTACGAGCGTTACCAAGGCGAGAAATTGGTACGTCGCGGCTTTGACGCCTACTCCTATTTTTGCCTTTGCAACGCCCTGGACAGTCATAATGTTGGTCGCGGACGCGGCGGAGTGCAAAAGGCACTCAAGCGAATAAAAGCGCAATCCACAGTTGTTGCTGTGGACACCGACCAGATTTTTCCGCCGCAGGAGAGCCGCCAGTGGGCTGCCGATATTCCCGGTGCACGTTACGTGGAAATAAGCTCCGACTTCGGTCACGACGGATTCCTTATTGAAATTGCAAAATTATCGGCCATAATAATGGCCTCAGAATAAACTGCTTATGCAAGTGTTGAAATTCGGCGGCACTTCCGTCGCCAACGCTGAAGCCATGCTTCAGACCATAAAGGTAGTGGAAAAAGCCCTTGAGGCCGATAGGACCATAGTTGTGAGTTCCGCCATAAGCGGATGCACCGACGGACTTATAGAGATGGGCCGATTAGCCGCCGCGCGCGACGAAGCTTATCTTGAGCGTCTGGAGTTTTGGCAGGAAAAGCACCGTAAGATAATTGAGACGCTTCTTCCGGAGGGGTACCGTGCAAAAACGCAAGCGGCTGTGGATGAACTGTTTGCGCAGCTTTCCAGCATACTTCAGGGCGTATTTCTCCTTGGCGAATTATCGCCAACCAGCCTTTGTGCCGTTGAATGCTTTGGCGAACTGTTCTCTACCAGAATACTCACCGACGCCTTCCTTTCACAGGGCATAGCATGCCGGTGGCTGGATTCGCGTGAACTGATAAGAGTGCGCGATGGAGTGGTTGACAGTGCCGAAACATACCGCCGCATACGAGAAGCAGTTGAGCAGCACACCAGGGCCGAGTTGTTTATTGCCCCCGGCTTCATAGCCCGTGACCAGGACGAACGTACAACAACTCTGGGCAGGGGCGGCTCCGACTATACGGCATCGCTTTTTGCAGTTGGCATCCACGCCCGCCGCGTAGAAATCTGGACCGATGTTCCCGGCATCATGACCGCCCATCCCAAGGTGGTTCCATCGGCCCGTCCCATACCTAATATTTCTTATCGTGCGGCTCAGGAACTGTCGCACTTTGGCGCAAAGGTTATTTATCCGCCCACCATTCAACCTGTTGTGACTGAGGGAATTCCAATTTATGTGAAAGACACTTTCCATCCCGACGAGCCGGGAACTCTGGTAGAAAAGAATCCGCCTCGTTCCAAGGGCGGAGTAATTGGAATTGCGCACTCCCAGGGTATTGCCCTAATCTCGCTGGAAGGCAGCGGCATGGTTGGCGTTCCGGGCTTCAGCTCACGCCTTTTTGACGCCCTTTCCCGTGCCGGAATCAATATCATCCTGATTACTCAGGCCTCCTCCGTGCACTCGATGTGCATTGCCATATCGGCCTCCGATGCCGAAAAAGCCCGCCGCGCCGCCGACTCCTGCTTCGCATACGAGATTTCGCTGGGGAAACTGAATCCGCTGAAGGTAGAGAAAGGCTTTTCCATAGTGTGCGTGATTGGCGACGATATGCTGGGGCACAGCGGTGCCACAGGCCAGATGCTGGCGGCACTGGGCAGGCACAGCATTCCGGTTCGCGCCACCGCCCAGGGATCATCTGAAAGGAACATCTCCGTGATTGTGCCTTCCGAAAGGGCCGATGAAGCTATTCGCGCCATCCACCACGAGTTCTTTGACAAGTACACCGACCAGATAATTCCCTTGTTCATAGCCGGTTACGGCCGAGTAGGTAAAGCATTGGTAGAAATGCTGCGGGACAATGCCGCCGCCATTGCCAAACGTTCCGGCAAAGAGCTCCGAGTATGCGGCCTTGCTAGAAGCAAACGTTTCATTATCAACACGGAAGGTATTGATTTACAGCACGCTGGAGAACTCTTGGAAAATGGTTCCACCGGGTCCTTTATTGATGCTCTGTGCGGATTGTCGCTGGAGAATTCGCTCTTTATTGACTGTACGGCCAATGAGGAACTGGGCTTCCGTTATCCGGACCTTTTCCACAGCGGCTACAGCGTGGTGGCATGCAACAAGATACCTTTCTCAGGCACTTACGCCCAGTTCAAGAACCTGCAGTTAGAAGCTCACAAGGCGGGCGTTTCCCTGCGTTATGAAACCACCGCCGGCGCCGCGCTTCCTGTGCTGGTAACCTTGGACCGCGTGGTCCAGAGCGGTGACACCCTAGTACGCATGGACGCAGTTCTGTCCGGCACACTCAACTATTTGCTGGACAATTATAAAGGTTCCGAGTGGGATGCTTTGGTAGAACAGGCACGGCTTAAAGGTTACACCGAGCCGGATCCCAACATTGACCTTTCCGGCAAGGACGTGCTTAGGAAAATCCTCATTCTAAGCCGCCAGGCAGGCATCCCGCTGGAGGAGTCACAGGTTACTCTTGAGCCCATTCCGGCCGATATCGCCGCCCGCTATGCCGCCGCCGCTGCCGCCGGCCGCAAGCTTCGCTATGTGGCATCGGTCGATGCCGCCGGCCACGCTGTTGTTGGACTTCAGGAGGTGGGACCGGATAGTCCTCTGTTCGGCCTTCGCGGCACCGACAACGCCATCCTCATCACCACCGGCGACTATCCGTCTCCCATGCTCATACAAGGAGCAGGAGCCGGCACCCGCCAAACGGCCGGTGGGCTCCTGAACGATGTGATGCTGGCCATTTAGTTCTTGTAGATATCGTCCACCGAAACGTCCAGGCGGCGGGGGAGGGAGTGGTCTTCGATAGTTGCATCGACGTGGCGGTGGGCGCCAAGGATGACGTTTTTTTCAAGGAATTCTTTTTCCACGTCCCAAAGGTTCTCCATGTACACTGCTACATCGTGGCCTATGTCGGTGAAGCGGTAGATGCAGTAGTTGTCAAAGCCTTTCTGATCCCATTTGCGTGACAGGTAGTTGCTGCCCCACAGACCTTTGCCCATGAAGGCCAGGCTGTTGTAGGCAACCGCTTTATCGGCCGTGCCGTGAAGCAAAAGGATCGGGCAGGGGAGAGAGTCAAACTTTGGTGCACCGCTTGTGCTTATGATGGCACCGGCAAAGGACATTATTCCCTTGAAATTAAATCCTTCCGGAAGTCCCTGGGTGCGGCCGCGTGCAATGTCGTATCCGCAGGCAAGGGAAATTATGGCTCCGGCCGAGCAGCCGGAAAGCACCAGGTTGTAAGGATCTATTCCAAGGGAGTCTTTATTCTCGGCCAAAAAAGATACTGCACTGAAAACATCCTCTACACCAACCTGCTGTGACAGGTGGAAACGGTCGCTGGCCTTGAGAGTCCCCGACAGACCTTTGCCAACTTTGTAGTCCTTCATCCCAAGCCTGTAGTCTATGGTAATTACCGTGTAGCCGTTGTCGTTAAGAATCTGATACCATGGTCGATACCAGCTGTGCGAGCGTTCACCCATGATGAATCCGCCGCCAAATACAAAGATTACCGCCGGCTTGGGATTACCCTGAAAAGTGGTTTCGGAGCCCTCGGAAGGCCGAAAAATATCCATATACAGGTTGCAGGTGTCACGCTGGGCGAACATGTACGTCTCTTGAGAGTAGGCCGATAAACCCACTAAAACAGCGATGAAAAAAAGTGCAAATTTTTTCATAATCTTTTTGCTTGCGCAATGGTTTGGCTCAAGGTGGCCGTACCTTTGCATCAGAAACTTAAAACAACAAAGCCATGCGTAACACAGACTTCAATATCGACGCCCTTGGAAACTTCATCTCTTCCAACGCTTCTTTCCAGGCTCTCAAAGATATCATCAAGGATCTGGACCTGGAGTTTGAAAATGCCAGCTCCTCTACGCTTGCTTAAGTTCTACAACCGTAGATTCCTTGTCCGGGGACAAAGCCACGCGAAGGGTCCGGAACTCTGCGGCACTGCCTTTTTTGCGTGATGCAAGTATCCTGTCGGAGATAATGAACTCGGACACCGGGTCTTCAACGTAGCGCATCACGGCACGCTTGAGCGGGCGTGCGCCATAGGCGGGATCGTAGCCTGCATCGGCAATAAACCGCTTGGCCGAAGGAGTTATCACAAGCTTATAACCGGCTTCCAGCGCTCTCTGGCGCAGGTCTTTAAGCTCTATGTCAATTATGGCTTCTATATTTTCCCTGTTAAGGGCATTAAAGTATACTTGGTCGTCAACCCTGTTTATAAACTCCGGAGGGAACGCTTTCTTTACTGCTTTTTCTACAACCGAACGCCTGTCCATCTCTACGTTCTTGCCGGCGGTGGCAAAGCCAATTCCGCTTCCGTATTCCTCAATCTCACGGCTTCCTACGTTGGAAGTCATTATTACTATGGTATTCTTGAAGTCCACCGTGCGGCCGTTTGAGTCTGTGAGCCGGCCCTCGTCCATCACCTGCAAAAGAAGGTTGAAGATATCCGGGTGGGCTTTTTCAATCTCGTCCAAAAGAACCACGCAGTAGGGCTTGCGGCGCACGCGCTCAGAGAGCTGGCCGCCTTCTTCGTAACCCACATAACCGGGAGGCGCTCCAATCAGGCGGCTAACGCTGAACTTTTCCATGTATTCGCTCATGTCTATGCGCACCAGATTCTCCTCGCTGTCAAACAGATATTCGGCCAGGGAACGCGCCAGCTGGGTTTTTCCAACGCCGGTGGGGCCGAAGAACAGGAAGGTTCCAATGGGTCTGTGAGGATCCTTGAGCCCGGCCCTGTTGCGCTGGATGGCACGCACCACTTTATCCACGGCCTCGTCCTGGCCGATAAGGCGCTGCTTAAGGCGCTCGCGCATTTTTACCAGGCGGTTGCCTTCGCTCTCGGCCACTTTGTTCACGGGGATGCCGGTCATCTTTGAAACTACCGACGCTATGTCTTCGGCCGTAACCGTATTTTCCCCACTCTTTTTCTTTGCCAGGGAAAGTCGAACCATCGAACCTGCCTCGTCCAGGGCGTCTATGGCCTTGTCCGGCAGGGATTTGTCCGTGATATAGCGGTCCGTTAACCTTACGGCCGATTCTACGGCTTCGTCCGTATATGTGATTCCGTGGAATTCCTCGTACTTTGGTTGCAGGTGCTTAAGGATTTCGATTGATTCCGCTACGCCCGTTGGCTCTACCACTATCTTTTGGAAGCGGCGGTCCAGGGCGCCGTCCTTTTCCACTATCTTGGTAAATTCGTCCAGCGTTGTTGCGCCTATGCACTGGAATTCTCCGCGTGCAAGGGCCGGCTTAAGCATGTTGGCGGCGTCCAGACTGCCGGAAGCACCGCCTGCGCCAACTATGGTGTGGAATTCGTCAATGAAAAGGATAATGTCCGGATTCTCAGATGCTTCCTGGATTATGCTTTTGAGGCGCTTCTCAAAATCTCCGCGGTATTTGGTGCCGGCAACAACCGACGCAATGTCAAGCGAAAGTATGCGTTTTTTGGCTAGGGCGGCCGATATGTCGCCTGTGGCAATCTTTTGCGCTATGCCCTCTACTATGGCCGATTTTCCTACGCCAGGTTCTCCAATAAGCATAGGATTGTTCTTCTTGCGCCGGCCAAGGATCTCAATTACGCGGGCAATTTCCATATCCCTGCCAACTACGGGGTCCAGCTTGCCTTCGCGTGCGGCGCGGGTAAGGTCGTATGCAAACTCTTCAATGTCCAGTTTCTTGGGCTCGACAGGTTCCTGTTCGGGTCCCTGGGACGGCTGTTTTTCATCATCTTCCTGCGGCTGCTGCTTTGGCCGGAGCAGACCCTCGTCCTCCATATAGGAGAGTAACCGGCCGTAATCTATGCCGTGAGTGCGCAGATATACCTGCACGTAGCTTTCCGTAGTGCGGCATAGCGCCAGCAGAAGATGCTGGGGAGCCGCGGCCGGGCTCTTGAGTCTTCCGGCCTCCATGATGGTGATACTTAGCACGTTCTGCGCCTGACGGGAGAAGTTGATGTGCTCCAGCTGTTCGTAGGGAATGGTCTCGTTGGTAAAGATGCGCTGGTCGATGAAGGCCTTAAGGTCGGCTGGTTCTACGCCCAGGTTCTGCAGGGCCTTGAAGGCCTCGTTTTCCTCCTGCCTTATGATGCCAAGGAAAAGATGATCCGGCCCAATGCCGTAACTGCCTGTGCGCATGGCTTCTTCGCGCGCATATTTAATGACCTGGTTAAGGTCGTCGGTAATCTTGAGTTGCATAGGTTACAAAAGTAGTGATTTTCCCTCTAATTGTCAAAAGGCCGCGGGCACTATTTTTGCAGTAAAAAGGGCCGATATGAAAAAACTACTTACACTTGCACTGCTCCTCTGCGGTATTGCCGCCGGAGCTCAGAATCTTGAAGGAACGTTCACCCAGGCCAAAACAATCAAGGTCTCGGGCAAGGTAATAAAAAGCGAAGGAACCATTTCCTACACAGCCCCGGACCAGCTGGCCATGCTGTACACAAACCCGGAAGGAGACTATTTCATAATAGACGGTCCGGTGGTGCGCATGGACATGAGGGGAGTATCGGCCGATGTCAACACAGACACCAACAAAACCGTTAAGGCCCAGCGAAACGCCATTATTTACGGAATTGCCGGTAATTATGAGCAAATTGCCAAGGAAATGGATGCCGACTGCACCGTATCGGCCGGCAAAGACGGCGGAAAGCACGTAGTCATCAAGGTGCGCAAAACCCTTCCCAAAGGCTATTCGGGCATGACTCTGGACTATAAGAAAAACGGCCAGATAAGCCGCATGGTCCTGGAAGAATTCGGTGGAATTTCAACCGAATATGTAGTTAAGGCCAAATAAAAGTGTTATCTTTGTAAGACATAAATTAATAACACTTCATGAAAAAAGATACCCAGGTTTTTGACCTTATCAAGAAAGAGCACGAGCGTCAGTCAACCGGTCTGGAACTGATTGCATCGGAAAACTATGTATCGGACCAGGTGCTTGCCGCAATGGGCAGCATTTGCACCAATAAATACGCCGAGGGTTATCCCGGCAAGCGCTACTACGGCGGCTGCGAGGTGGTGGACCAGATAGAACAGCTGGCAATTGACCGCCTTTGCGCGCTGTACGATGCCGAATATGCCAACGTTCAGCCTCACTCCGGCGCCCAGGCCAACATGGCCGTAACAATGGCCATCCTTAAGCCCGGTGATACCTTCATGGGCCTGGACCTTTCCATGGGCGGCCACCTTACCCACGGTTCACCCGTGAACGCTTCCGGCCTGCTTTACCATCCGGTGGCGTACGGCCTTAACCCGGAAACCGGCCGCGTAGATTACGACGACATGGAGCGCAAAGCCCTGGAATGCAAGCCCAAGCTTATCATCGGCGGCGCATCGGCCTATTCACGCGAATGGGACTATGAAAGAATGCGTGCAATTGCCGATAAAGTTGGCGCCATCCTGTGGATAGATATGGCCCACACCGCCGGCCTAATTGCAGCAGGACTTTTGAAGAACCCTGTAAAGTACGCTCACATAGTTACTTCCACAACCCACAAGACCCTTCGCGGTCCTCGCGGCGGCATTATCCTTATGGGCAAGGATTTCCCCAATCCCTGGGGTCTCACCACTCCTAAGGGAGAAGTTAAGATGATGAGCGCCATCCTTAATTCCAGCGTTTTCCCCGGCATTCAGGGCGGTCCGCTGGAGCACGTAATTGCAGCAAAGGCCGTTGCTTTCTGGGAGGCTGCACAGCCGGAATACAAAGAGTATCAGCAGCAGGTAATTAAAAACGCTGCAGCTATGTGCAAAGCGTTCATCGACCGCGGTTACAAGATCATCTCCGGCGGCACAGACAACCACCTGATGCTAATCGACCTTCGCACCAAATTCCCGGATCTCACCGGCAGAGTGGCCGAAAAAGAGCTTGTCAGGGCCGATATCACCGTTAACAAGAACATGGTTCCTTTTGACTCCCGCAGCGCTTTCGCAACCTCCGGCCTCCGCGTTGGCACCCCCGCCATCACATCGCGCGGCTTCGAGGAAAAGGACATGCTAACTATCGTGGACCTCATTGACACAGTGCTTGCATCGGCCAACAAACATGCCGAGGCCCTGGCCGCCAAAGAGCCCACCGAAACCCAGCTGGCCGAAAGGATAGCCCACAAACTAGTTCTGGACGAAGTAAGGCGCCAGGTTCAGATGATGACAACCGGCCGACCTCTTAACAGATATTAACAGAAATCGCCCGGTTTTAAGCCGGGCGATTTTTTTACTGATATGGAAGACAGAAAACTGCTCAATATCGAACTTGGCCGCATATCGGCCGATGAATATCGCAGCCGTCCGGAGAGCGGAATAGTGGTAGTGCTGGACAATATCCGCAGTGCGCACAACGTGGGAAGTGCCTTCCGCACCTCGGATGCATTTGGCGTGGATAAAATCTATTTGGGCGGCATCTGTCCCGTCCCGCCCTCTCCGGAACTGCACAAAGTAGCCCTGGGTGCCGAGGAAGTGGTTCCCTTTGAGCACGTAGCCGACGTTGTGGACCTGGTCCACCGCTTAAAAGCCGATGGCTATACAGTCATAGCCGTAGAGCAAACCGTCAATTCCGTAAAATTGGACGAATTTCATCCGGAAGGGGCAAAGTACGCACTGATCTTTGGAAACGAAGTAAGCGGCGTACAACAGGAAGTTGTAAACGCCGCTCACTTTGCTTTGGAAATCCCTCAGAAGGGCACCAAACACTCGCTCAACGTCTCTGTGAGCATTGGAGTGGTGCTCTGGGGGTTAGTCCAGGCTGTGAATTGCTAAGCCGCTGCGGAGCTTGGGCTCGAACCAGGTGGTCTTGGGAGGCATGATGTTGCCGGTGTCGGCAATGCGGATAAGCTGATCCATGGAAACCGGATAAAGGGCAAATGCCACTTTCATTTCGCCGGAATCTACGCGACGGGCAAGTTCTCCAAGGCCGCGGATACCGCCAACAAAGTCAATGCGCTTGTCTGTGCGCAGATCCTTTATTCCCAGAATCTTATCCAGAACCAGGTTGCTCAGGATGGTTACGTCCAGAACGCCGATGGGGTCATTGTCGTCGTAACGGCCGGGCTTTGCGGTGAGGCTGTACCAGTTCTTGCCAAGGTACATGGAGAAGTTGTGCAGTCCGGTGGGGGAGTACGGCTTTGCCGGACGGCCGCAGCGCGGCTTGGTAGCAAGCGAAACCTCGAAATCCTGTTCCAGAACCTTCAGGAGCTCTTCCTCCGTTAGGCCGTTCAGGTCTTTAACTACGCGGTTGTAGTCTATGATGGCAAGGTTGCTCTGAGGGAAGCACACGGCCATGAAGTAGTTGTACTCCTCGTTGCCAGTGTGATTGGGATTCTGGGCTTTCTTCTCGGCGCCTACTCGTGCGGCAGCAGCGGTGCGGTGGTGACCGTCGGCCACATAGAAGGCATCGATATCCTTGGTGAAGATTTCCGTAATGCGGGCGTTGGTGGCGTCGTCGTCAATTACCCAGAAAGTGTGGATGAAGTTATTCTCGTCCGTAAACTTGTATTCGGGTTTGCCGGCGGCGGTTTTGGCAATAATCTCGCCAAGCTCTTTGTGGTCCTTAAAGGCAAAGAATACGGGTTCTATATTGGCATTCTGGATGCGAACGTGAACCATACGGTCGTCTTCCTTGGGCTTGAGGGTTAGCTCGTGCTTTTTGATGATGCCGTTGGCGTAGTCGTCCGTGTGAGCGCAAAGCACAATGCCGTACTGGGTGCGCTTGCCCATGGTCTGGGCATACACATAGTACTTTTCTTTGTTTTCGCGAACCAGCCAGCCGCGCTCTTTCCATAACTTGAAGTTCTCTACGGCTTTGTCGTATGTTTTTTGTTCGTGCTCATCGGCAATGGGGTCGAAGTCAATCTCCGGTTTTGTAATGTGCAGGAGACTCTTTTCGCCGGCCATGGCCTTGGCTTCGGCCGAATTGAGGACGTCGTACGGCGGAGCCGCAACTTCGGTGACCAGATTCTTGGGAGGGCGGATAGCCGCAAAGGGTTTTACGCGTACCATATTAGTTCGTTTTTATTTATTAACTTGGAATTTCCTGTTGCCGGTGGCAAAGAAGTCCACAATCTGGCGGGCGGCGGCAAGGCCGGCATTTACGTTGGCTTCGGCTGTTTGGGCGCCCATCTTCTTGGGAGTTGCAAATACCCTGAGACCGAACTTTTCCTGTAGTGCAGCGTAGTTGTCCGGCATTACATCGGCCATGTACTTGAGGTCCGGACGCTCTTCCAGAGCCTTCATAAGTCCTTCCTCGTCAATCACTTCCTTACGGGCGGTATTCACCAGCGTGGCGCCCTTGGGCATGCGGGTGATAAGGTCGTAGCCGATGGATTTGATGGTGGAGGGGAGGGCGGGAATGTGGATGGAAAGATAATCCGATGCAGCATATAGCTCTTCCACGGAGTGGACGGGCTGGGCGCCGCCGGCAATGATTTGCTCGTCGGTGAGGAAGGGATCCAGGGCGCAGATTTCCATGCCCATGGCCTTGGCTTTCTGGCCAACAAGACGGCCGACGTTACCGTAGGCCTGAACGCCCAGACGCTTTCCCTGGATTTCACTGCCGGTAGCGGGAGTGAACTGGGTGCGGGCGGCAAAAATCATGAGGCCAAGTGCAAGTTCGGCCACTGCGTTGGAGTTCTGGCCGGGGGTGTTCATTACAACTATGCCGCGGGCTGTTGCTGCTGCAAGGTCCACGTTGTCGAAGCCGGCGCCTGCACGTACCACAATCTTAAGCTTGGGTGCGGCTGCCATAACTTCTTCCGTCACTTTGTCCGAGCGGATGATCATTGCTTCTACATCGGCCACTGCTGCCACAAGGTCGGCCTGCTCCGGATACTTTTCAAGTTTTACCACCTGATGACCGGCGGCTTCAAGGATATCGGTGATGCCTTTAACCGCAGCGGCGGCAAAAGGTTTCTGCGTTGCTAAAAGTACTTTCATTACTTGTGAAGTTTTTCAAATTCTTGCATGCAATCTACCAGGGCCTGGACATCCTCTATGGTGCAGGCGTTGTACAGGGAGGCGCGGAAACCGCCTACGCTGCGGTGACCCTTGATGCCCACCATGCCGCGTTCCTTTGCAAAGGCAAAGAATTCGTCCTGAAGGGCTTCGTAGCCGGGAGCCATAACAAAGCACACGTTCATCAGGGAACGGTCTTCCTTGGCGGCGGTGCCTACGAACAGGGAATTGCGGTCGATTTCGCCGTAAAGCAGATCGGCCTTTTTCTGGTTAATCTTCTGGATAGCTTCTACGCCGCCCATGCTCTTGATCCACTTGAGGGTTTCGTTCATTACGAAGATGTTGAACACGGGAGGAGTGTTGAACATTGAGAGTTTGTCGATGTGGGTGCGGTAGTCCAGCATGGTGGGAAGGTGACGGGTGACCTTGCCAAGGGAATCCTTCTTGATAATGGCGAAGATAACGCCTGCAGGGCCTACGTTCTTCTGGGCGCCGCCGTAAATAAGGTCGTACTTGCTTACATCTACCGGACGGGACATGATGTCCGATGACATGTCGGCGATGAGGGGGCAGGGAACGTCGTAGTCTTCCTTGATTTCTGTGCCGTAGATGGTGTTGTTGGTGGTGATGTGCAGGTAGTCAAGGTCGGCCGGAACTTCGTAGCCTTTAGGGATATAGGTGTAGTTCTTGTCTTTGGAACAGGCAATTGCGTATGCCTCTCCAATACCCTGAGCTTCTACCAGAGCCTTGTGAGCCCATACGCCGGTGTCCAGGTATGCGGCTTTCTTCTCCAGGTAATTCATTGCCACATACAGGAACTGCAGGGAGGCGCCGCCGCCAAGGAACACTACCTCGTGGGTGTCCGGGATGTTAAGGAGTTCCTTCCAGAGGGCGCGGCATTCGTCCATCACTGCATCCCATTCCTTGGTGCGGTGGGAGATGGAAAGAACTGAAATGCCGGTTCCGCTAAAGTCTTTGAGGGCTTCAATGGCATGGTCGATGGCCACCTGGGGCAGTATGCAGGGGCCTGCGTTGAAAACGTGAACTTTTTTGGACATGATAAATATTGGTTGTTAGTTTTTGTTTCTCAAGTTTTCAAAGATAAGAATTATAAAGGAGATTTCCTATAATTCTTCCACTTTTGCACAATCTTCCATCCTTTTGGTGAAATCTTCAATGGCCGACAGTCTCACGCGCACTTCCAGCGAGCAGCTTTCTCCAAAATTCTGGGCCGATTGGGGTAAGTCCATATCTTTGAGGACTTTCATCACCGCGTTCATGGAAAGATAGTCGAAACTTACACGGAAGCGCCTGGCGGCAATCTTTTCCACCACAGTTGCCTGCGAGAGGGCATCGGCCGTAGATGTCTTGTAGGCACGGATAAGCCCCGGTATTCCCAGCTTTATGCCACCGAAATACCGCACAACCACGACCAGTATGTCGCTTAGGCCGGCCGAATCTATCTGGCCCAGTATGGGACGCCCTGCGCTGCCCGAAGGTTCTCCGTCGTCGCTGGAGCGGAAAACGTCCCCTTTATAACCCAGCCTGTATGCATAGCAGTGGTGCCTTGCGTCGTGATACTCCTTCCTTAAGGCCCCTACTATGGCCTTGACCTCATCTTCTGTTTCTACGGGATATGCAAGTGCAATGAAGCGGGAGCCGTTGTCCTTGAAAAGGCCCTCCGATGGGGCCTGGATGCTCTTATATGCGTCAAATGCTTCCACGGTTACGAAATTAGTTATTTTTGCAATAATTTGCAATGGAACCGGAAAAAAGCAGTATCTTTGGTATCGCAAAAGCAAGGACCTATGGTTTTCAGACTTCGCGTAACCCTCGCAGGCATTAAGGGTTTTTACAGATTATATCATGTGCACGGCGCCACCACGCTGTACACTTTACATAAGCAGATAAGGGCCGATTTGGAATTCCCTCAGGACCAGTTAATAATGTTCAAGGCCCTGGATATCTGCGGCTCCATAGTGGGCCGATACGGCCTGTTCGACCTTGGCTGGGGTACGGTGGACAACACCCCGCTGGAAAAAGTGATAAAGGCCGGCGCAACGGACTTCGTTTACTTCTACGACGTTACCAACCGCAAAAGCGTGAATATAACAGTGGAAGGGGAGGCCGAAGGCTCAAAGATAAGCCCGGATTTCCCCACGCTGGTAGAAAGCAAAGGCCCCAATCCAATTGAATTCGAAAACGGCTATGTAGCCTTCGAAGACCTTCCGGAAAAGCAGCGCCGCCTTCCCGGAGAAGAAGACGATGACTTTGACGACGAAGACTTCGAAGAAGATGAGGAGGAAGAAGAGGAAGACGAAGACGGCAAGGAAATCTTCGACGAAAGCGAAGACTGATGCCCAGGCGTCTGGAGATCATACTGGGTCCCACAGCCGTCGGCAAAACCGGCTATGCCGTGCGCCGCGCCCTGGAAGTGGGCTCGCCAGTTATCTCGTGCGATTCCCGTCAGCTTTATCAGGAACTTAAAATAGGCACTGCAGCCCCTTCCGATGAGGAATTAGCTGCAGTTAAGCATTATTTCATACGCAGCGTTCCCATTACCCGTAATTATACCGCGGGCATCTATGAAGTAGAGGCCCTGGATCTGGTGAACAGTCTTTTTGAGCAGGGACACGAAACCCTTGTAATGTGCGGCGGCTCAATGCTTTATATAGATGCTTTTTGCTACGGTCTGGACGACTTTCCGGAAGTTCCGCTGCAGCTAAGGCGCCACCTTATGGACTGTCTTCAGAGCGAAGGTGTAGAGGTGCTTGCCCAGCAGTTAAAGGAACTTGATCCGGTTTCTTACGAAGAGCTTGATCTGTCCAACGGCCAGCGGGTAATCCGCGCCTTGGAAGTGAGCATGTACACAGGCCAGCCTTTTTCTTCGTTCAAGACAAGAAGCTTTAGGGAAAGGGACTTCGAGATAGTTAAAATCGGCCTTGAAAGGCCGCGGGAGCAGCTTTACGACAGAATTAACGCACGGGTTCTCAAGATGATTGACGATGGCCTGGAGGCCGAAGCCCGCGCCATGCTGCCATACCGTGAACTGCCTGCCCTGCAAACGGTCGGTTATAAGGAATTCTTCGACTATTTCGACGAAAAAACAGACCTGGATACAACCATAAGTCGCATCCAGGCCGATACTCGTCATTATGCAAAGCGCCAGCTAACCTGGTGGCGCAGGGACAAGGACATAAAGTGGCTTAACGCAGAATCTCTATAAGCCTGTCCGGGTAGTTGGAGATTATAGCTTCCACGCCGTAATCGGCTATCCTTTTAATATCCTCGGGATTATCTACCGTCCACGGAACTACCTTAATGCCTCTGTCGTGGCAGTATTTCACGTTTTCGGGGGTTACAACCTCAAAGTTGGGCGACCACCAGTCCGGCTTGAAGCTAATCTGGGTGAGGATGGTTTCAATGTTGTCCTCGTCTTCCGTAAGGTATGATAGGATTACTTCCGGATACTTTTCGTGGATGTATTCCAGCGCACGGGTGTCGAAAGTCTGGACAATCAGTCTGTCGCCAAGGTTCTTTGAAAGGAGCAGGGGGATGCACGCGTCGCAGAAAGTCTTGTAGTCCGGCCACAGGGTGCCTTCGCCTTCGCCTTCTACCGACTTGATTTCGATATTATAGTTAAAAGGCGTAAGGCCGTTTTCGGCGGTGTACTGCTCTGTAAAATCTATAAGTTCATCGGCCAGGGGCTTACGTTCGGCAATCTTGGCCTGATTGGGCCAGCGCTCTACGAAACGCATACCCACGTCGTACTTGGCAATGCTGTCGTAAGGCATTGTGTACAGGTATTCCTTGGGATCCTCTTCCTGAACAAGGCTGCCGTCCGGACGCGTGGAATAGCGGTGATGGAAGTAAGCGTCGTGCGATACAACCACTTTGCCGTCCTGGCTAAGGTGCAGGTCAAATTCCAGCGTGTTAACATTAAGGTCCATGGCGTTTTTCATGGCCGATATGGTGTTTTCCGGCATGAGGCCTGCGCCGCCGCGGTGGGCCTGCAGGTCAATTTTGGGCTGGTTTTGAGCGCAGCTGCAAAGGACCAGGAGTACGGGAATAAAATGAGTGAATTTCATAGTCAAAAAATGCTTGTTTTCGCTTACAAATTTAGTGAATATTTCAATTAATTTTGCTATCTTTGTATGTTTATAAGGAATTATATAGAAAATGGATAATAACGAAGAGAAGAACATGCTGGAAGAAGCCGGCGGAACCGGCTACGTAGAGCAGGTAGAGATAGACCACGAAATGCGCACCGCATACATAGACTACTCTATGTCGGTGATTGTTTCACGTGCCCTTCCGGACGCCCGCGACGGCCTTAAACCCGTTCAGCGCCGCGTACTGTTCGGCATGGACAACATGGGCCTCAGCTTTAGCGGTCAAACCAAAAAGAGCGCCCGTATAGTGGGCGAGGTCATGGGTAAGTTCCATCCTCACGGAGACTCCAGCGTATATGACGCAATGGTCCGTCTGGGCCAGGAATGGAACCAGCGCTATCCCATGGTTAAGGGCCAGGGTAACTTTGGCTCGGTGGATGGAGACTCTCCCGCCGCCATGCGTTACACAGAGGCAAAGCTCCAGAAAATGGCCGAAGATGTCCTTGGCGATATGGACAAGGACACGGTGGACATGACCCTTAACTTCGACGACACCCTGGAAGAACCCACCGTACTTCCCACCAAGGCTCCGCTGCTGCTCCTTAACGGCGCATCCGGCATTGCCGTGGGTATGGCCACCAACATGGCCCCTCACAATCTGGGAGAATGCTGCGACGCCATCTGCGCATACATCGACAATCCGGAAATCACCACGGAAGAACTGATGCACTACATCAAGGGTCCGGATTTCCCCACCGGTGGCATCGTAATGGGCGTTTCCGGTATCAAGGAAGCATACGAAACCGGCCGCGGCCGCGTGGTAATCCGTTCCAAGACGGAAATAGAGGTGGACGAACATGGCCGTGAAACCATAGTTGTCACCGAAATTCCCTACATGGTGAACAAACGTGAGATGATA
>Ga0310696_10000774_pt1 | contig 47810 bp, 39 predicted proteins | sample AusTroGonzalo_MG_4_FD_203885 | JGI IMG/M metagenome (GOLD analysis project Ga0310696, IMG submission 203885) | Bovine rumen microbial communities from tropical cattle in Woodstock, Queensland, Australia - Gonzalo_02 (v2) (version 2) | ecosystem: Host-associated > Mammals > Digestive system >... | reverse complement strand
CTGGTGAATGTCGGCCGTAACTATAACGGTCCTAAGGTAGCGAAATTCCTTGTCGGGTAAGTTCCGACCTGCACGAATCGTGTAACGATGCCGGCACTGTCTCAACGTGGATCTCGGCGAAGTTGTAATTCCGGTGAAAATGCCGGATACCTGCGGAAGGACGGAAAGACCCCATGAACCTTTACTGTAATCTGATATTGATATTTGATTGTTTCTGTGTAGTATAGGTGGGAGGCTGTGAAACCGCTACGTCAGTACCGGCGGAGCCATCAGTGAAATACCACCCTGGTGCAATTAGATATCTAACGTTTTCCCGTGAATCCGGGCGACGGACCGTGTCAGAGGGTCAGTTTGACTGGGGCGGTTTCCTCCTAAAGTGTAACGGAGGAGCCCGAAGGTACACTCAACACGGTTGGCAATCGTGTGTAGAGCGTAAGGGTAGAAGTGTGCTTTACTGTAAGAGAGACATCTCGAGCAGTTGCGAAAGCAGGGCCTAGTGATCCAGCGATGGAATGTGGAATCGTCGTTGCTCAACGGATAAAAGGTACTCTGGGGATAACAGGCTGATAGCGCCCAAGCGTCCATAGCGACGGCGCTGTTTGGCACCTCGATGTCGACTCATCACATCCTGGGGCTGTAGAAGGTCCCAAGGGTTCGGCTGTTCGCCGATTAAAGTGGTACGCGAGTTGGGTTCAGAACGTCGTAAGACAGTTCGGTCCTTATCCTCCGCAGGCGCAGGATATTTGATGGGATCATTCCTTAGTACGAGAGGACCGGGAATGACTGACCTCTGGTGTTCCGATTGTGGCGTCAGCTGCATTGTCGGGTAGCTATGTCGGGAACGGATAAGCGCTGAAAGCATCTAAGCGCCAAGCCCACCCAAAGACGAGATATCCCTCCCCGCAAGGGGCTGAAGGCTGGTCGAAGACTACGACCTCGATAGGATGGCGGTGTAAGCACAGCAATGTGTTCAGCTTACCATTACTAATCAGCCGTGAGGCTTAACCACCTTTTTTCTCAAGGTTTCCATCGGAAGCCTTAAGAAAAAAGTCTAGCTCTCAATCAGGAGCTTGCGCCTCACATTCTTCAGAACTTTCTCGAGACTTTTCTTTATTGTGTTTTTTTCCGGTGCTCATAGCGGGGTAGCAACACACGTTCCCTTCCCGAACACGGTAGTTAAGGACCCCAGCGGCGATGGTACTGTAAAATCGACTATGGGAGAGTAGCACGGTGCCGGAAATCTTTTTAGGCTCCGATCGTTTCGCACACGACCGGAGCTTTTTTTTGCCCGCCTTCCGGCGCCCTTTGCGCCTTGCTCGGTCATCGAATGGGGGGCGGCACGCGGATAGGACCTATAGGACAAAAATAGGACCTATATGTCTCCCGCCATGCGTCATGCCGCACGCCGGTGCGCGGTAACCAAACCCCGCCACGCGTCATGCCGCACGCCGGTGCGCGGTAACCAAACCCCGCCAAGTCCTATATGTCTTATATGTCCTATTAGTCCTATTCGCCCGTTCGCGGCCGGTCGCCTGCATACGCGTCAGCGTGACCGGCACGCAGTTGCTTGCGCCAGCAGAAAGCCTATTCTGTCACACGGTACTTTTTCAGCAGGGCGTCGAGCAGCGGGATCATGTGATCCGACATGCGCTGAAATCCCAAGTCGGTCGGGTGTTTCCCGTCGATCAGGCATTCGGCGTGATCCGGTCCGATGAAGTCGGTGCAGTCCCACCAGTAGAGGTCGGCGTCGCTTTTTTGCATCTTCTCCACGAAAGCGCGCTGCTCCGCCATGATCTTCGCCCGGTTGGGATCGGCGCCCCACCACGGATTGCCCTGCATCACGACTATCGGTACGCCGGGGTGCTTTTTGCGGATGGTCGTTATGAAGTTTGGCTCCAGATCGCGGACTCGCTTCCACCCGGCGTTGCGGTCGCCTTCGACGATCACCACCGCCGGATTTTCGACCTCCGCGGTGAGCTCCGCCATGATCGGTTCGAAACGGCTGGAGCCGGAAAATCCGAGGTTCACGACCTCCAGATTGAAGTGGCGCCCGATGATGTTCATGAACGCCCGCCCCGGGCGCGAGGCGCACGCCCCCTGCATGACGCTGCCGCCGTAAGCGACGATGCGTTTCGGCGACGCATAGGGGGAGGGGGGCAGGAGCGCCGCCCCGTCGTCCAGGCCGATGCGGATCGATCTAACTCCGTTGTAGATAGGCAGGTTTATCATGAACTCCCGCATTTCGCGCTTCCCCGGAGATTTGAAGAGTGCGGTGCGGTCATTTTTGAAGCGGCTCACCCCGACGGTGCGCCACTTGCCGGGACCGCCCTCGTATAGGTCGATGCCGCTTCTGCCGACCGGGGACATGTGCCAATGTCCCGCGTACGGAGTTGCGTGATGCAGTTCCACCAGCACCCGGTTGGAGTCGGTGCGGAACGCGATCGTCGCGGCGGTCGTGCAGTCGGCAAGTTTGTCCACCGGCTCGGGGATGCCTTTCATCACCGGCAGCCGCCGGTAGAGTCCGTTCCTGCCGAACCAGTTCAGCCCTCCGATCCGGAACGGGGGGCGTGCCGGATCGTGCCACGTCACACCTTGGGTGGAGACGGATTTGACCGCCATGTGACGGTCGAGCTTAGCGAGGTCGTCGACGGGGGCCGCCGCCGCGGAAGCGATGGCGAGCGCCGTCAGCGAAAACAGTGCGAAAAACGGTTTCACGTGTATCGTCCTCCTCATGGTATTTGCGGCATATAATAACACGCTCCGCCGTTAAAATCAAATAAAAAACACCCCGGAGACGAAAGGTTCGTCACCGGGGCGCCCAAGGAGTTGCGCTATTCGTCAGATCCCGAGGTCGAGCATCGCATCCGCCACCTTGCGGAATCCGGCGATGTTGGCGCCCATCACATAGTTGTCGGGTTCTCCGAATTCGGTCGCCGCCGCGCGCGCCGCGGCGTGGATGTTGATCATGATGTCGTGCAGCCGCTTGTCGACTTCGGTCTGGTCCCAGTTGAGGCGGATGGCGTTCTGACTCATCTCCAGACCGCTGGTGGCGACGCCGCCGGCATTGGAGGCTTTTCCGGGCGAAAAGAGCAGATTTTTCCCCTGAATGTATGCGGTGGCGTCGAGCGTGGTCGGCATGTTTGCGCCTTCGCATACTGCGATGCAGCCGTTGGCGACCAGCGTCTTCGCGTCGTCGAGGTCGAGCTCGTTCTGAGTGGCGCACGGAAACGCGACGTCGCAGGCGGCAAGCTGCCACGGACGCTTGCCTTCGTGATAGGCCGCGCGCGGGTAGATTTTGGCGTACTCCTTGATCCTTCCGCGGCGGACGTTTTTGAGCTCCTTGACGAAGGCGAGCTTTTCGGCGGAAATACCGTCCGGATCGACGATGCTGCCGTTGGAATCCGACAGCGAAAGCACCGTCGCGCCCAGCTGTATCGCCTTTTCGGCGGCGTACTGCGCCACGTTGCCGGAGCCGGAAATCAGCACCTTCTTGCCCGCGAGGTCGTTGCCGCGAGTCTTGAGCATTTCAGAGGCGAAATAGACGCAGCCGTAGCCGGTCGCTTCCGGGCGGATCAGGCTGCCTCCCCAGTTCAGTCCCTTGCCGGTGAGCACGCTGTCGTAGCTGTTGACGATCTTCTTGTACTGACCGAAGAGGTAGCCGATCTCGCGTCCGCCGACGCCGATGTCGCCCGCCGGAACGTCGGTCGAGGCGCCGATGTGGCGGAAAAGTTCGCGCATGAAGTTCTGACAGAACGCCATGATCTCATGGTCGGTCTTGCCCTTGGGATCGAAGTCCGAACCGCCCTTGCCGCCGCCGAGGGGCAAGGTGGTGAGGCTGTTCTTGAAGATCTGTTCGAAGCCGAGGAATTTCAGCACGCTCAAGTTCACGCTCGGGTGGAAGCGCAGGCCGCCCTTGTAGGGGCCGATGGCGCTGTTGAACTGCACGCGGTAGCCGGTGTTGATGCGGATCTCGCCCTTGTCGTCGAACCAGGGCACCTGAAAGATGATGATTCGTTCGGGTATGACGAGGCGCTCCAGAATCTTGCTCTTTTCGTACTTCGGCTCTGAGTCGAGCAGTTTGGTGAGCGAGGTCAGTACCTCGGTCGTGCTCTGAATGAACTCCTTCTCGTGCCCGCAGCTCTTTCTGATCCCCTCGAGGACTCGTTCCACATAATTGCCCATCTTCGATTTTCTCCTTGTGAATTTTGTGGTCAAAAAATTCAATTTTTTATAATATATCGACGATTTTACTCTTTGCAAGTATAAAACAAAGAAAAACAAAAAACGATGTGAATATTTAACAAATCAACAGCTGGCGGTGGTTTTTCGGCGCAGCGGAGCGAGGAAGCGCTTTTTACAGCGGCAGGTAAGGGGACACCGCGGTAAAACGCTTGACAAAATATTGGCGGCGCGCTATTTTACAATAAACATCGAATCGGTGTTTTGATTATCGAGAGGATCTTTTTATGCTGAAACGTTTTTGCTTGATTTTCGCGGTGCTGCTGTTTTGCGGCGTATCGTATGCGGCTGAAGATTTCTATACTGCGCTGGAGAAGACGGAAAATTGGCTCAAACGGCGCTATGAACCGACCTCGGTGGTTTATCGGACGCGGCAGCGGAAACTCGTCAAGATCACCGAGAGCGAGGCTTCGGACGCAGAGAAGATTGCCGCCTTGAAAAAGGAGTTCCCGGAGGTTTTTTTGCATTCGGTGAAGGAGCCCGCCGCCAAGGGAGATAAACTTACGGTCCATCTGCCGAACGGCATTCCGCTGGATTTGATGAAGGTCGAGGCGGGAACTTTTGCGATGGGGGCGCGCGACGGCGAGAATGGCGATGACGAAATCGAGCATTGGGTTACATTGACCAAGGATTTCTATATCGGCAGGACAGAAGTGACGCAGGCGCAGTACAAGGCGGTGATGGGCAATAATCCCTCCGGTTTCAGCGGCGACGATTTGCCGGTGGAGCAGGTCTCCTGGGATGAGTCGATGGCGTTTTGCAAAAAGTTGAACGAGATGGGCACGGCTCCGGAGGGATGGATGTTCACTTTGCCCACGGAGGCGCAGTGGGAGTACGCGGCGCGGGGCGGCAAAAAGAGCAATGACCATAAATACAGCGGGAGCGCCAACTTGGGTGAGGTCGCATGGTATCATGAAAACTCCGACGAAAAAACGCACCCGGTCGCGCAGAAGCGGGCCAACGAACTCGGGTTGTACGATATGAGCGGGAATGTTTGGGAGTGGTGCCTCGACCTGTACGAAGGCCGTTATGCCAGCGATCCGGAATTTCTCACGGACAATAATGGTATGCACCGCGTGAATCGGGGCGGCAGCTGGTACTACCTCGCCAAGTTTTGCCGGTCGGCGGTCCGGGACTGCGACGCCCCCGGCTTTCGCGATGACGACGTCGGCTTCCGCGTCGTCCTCGTTCCGATTCGATGACGTGACCGCCTTCGGGCTTGTTCATGGGGTGCCCGCCGCTCTGTCGGCTTGTTCCGGCGGGGCGGGAGTTGCGCGGATATTGCGTCAGTGTGTGACAATAAAAAAAGACCGCCTCGAACGGGGCGGTCTTTTTTTGTGACGGGGCAGGGGGGATCAGAAATCGTTCTTGTCGTCGAATTCGTCGTCGAATTCGTCGTCCAGCTCGCCGTCGAGGTTGTCGTCGTCGTCGAAGATGTCGTCTTCGAATTCGTCGCGGGCGAAGGCGTCGTCTTCATCGTCGTCGTCGAATTCGTCGAAGACGTCGTCCTTTTCCTCGTCGTCGTAATCGGAGTCCCCCGGCTCCTCGTCGAGGAAACTGCTGGCGGCGCCGATCACGGCTCCGCACTCGGGGCAACAGCCGTCTTCGGCTTCGATGGAACTCTCGCTGACTTCGATGTTGCAGTAGGGGCAGACGGTTGACATACAGTCTCTCTTTCGTTATGACTTGTCTTTCCGGAAGTTCCGCGGACGGAGCCGGATTTTGTCATTCGCATAGTATATAGATACTTTCCGATTTGTCAAGTGGGGCGGGCAAAAAAATATCGCTTTTTTTCGCCGTCCGGCGCGATGTCCGGCGCGCGGAAAGAGCATGAAGTTCTTGAAATAACACGATAAAAGCGGTATATTATTTAAATCTCTGCAATCGTGTCGCGGACACTCGTCCGCAGGGCGTCCGCGGAGACTGCAAAGTCTGTACAACATTCATATATAAAATGGAGCTTGAGAGCCGATGAACACTTCCGCATTCGAAGACCTGATACTCAACGCGGTGGAGCGTCCGGACAAGGCCGTGTGCTGTGAACTGACCAAGCAGCTGGAGGCGATGGAGTCGCCGATGCCGGCGGAGATCGCCGAAAAACTGGAGATATTGTGGGAAGGCTGGAGCGGCGCTCTCAGCGACGTGCAGGCGTCGTTCTGCCTCACGGCCGCCACGCGCGGCGCGGCGGATACTCCGCTTTTCCGCAAGGTTTTCGCCACCGCCGTCAAGCGGCTTCTGCCGCCGTATTTGAGCGGTGCGCCGATCATGCGCGCCCTCGGCGTGCGCGACGACAAGAAACCCCCGGTCGAAGTTGCCGCCCGGCTGCGCCGTCTGCTGGCGCTGAAGGTCGGCGTGATCATCTTCATGCCGTCGACGAAGCGCTGGGCGGTCGCGGGCACGGTGGATGCGATCAGCGGCACGCTGCCGGTGACTGCGTTCGCCGGTTCTGGCGGAGCGGCGCGCATGCCGCTCGAAGTGATCCTGCCCGAGGCGGTCCTGCTCAATCCCGGCACCGAATTGTCGCGTCTGGTCGAGCCGCTGGCGAAGCCGCTGCCCTCCGAGATGCTGCGAACCGCTTTGATGCGGCGGGCGGTGTTTCCGCTCGACGACGATATGATGCAGCAGATGGCGCACGCCGGATGTGCGAGGGGGCTTGACGCCGTCGCATTTGAAACGTGGTGGAAGGGCGGCGCGGCAGTTCCCGCCGCCGCTGCCGGCGGTAAACGATCCTGCAACGGCCGGAGCATCAAGGAAATGTCCCAGCTGCTCGCCGAGGAGGCCAAGACCGATGCGCCGAAATTCACCGCGGAAGAGGCGGCGCTGTTCGCCGCGTTTTTCACCAAACAGAAGGCGGAAACGGCGGTCCGCGAGGAAAAAACTCTGGCCGAGATCGTCGGCGCGGTCTTCCCCCGGCTGGATCCGGCGCAGGCCAAGGAGGTTTTCGGTTCGCTGATCGGCAAAGCCTCGTTCTGGCCCGCCGCTCCGGCGACGGTGCCTCTGAACACGCTGGCGGTATGGGGCGATCTTTCGGCCAAGGTGCTCGAGCCTTTGACCAAGGCGAGTTTCGCGGTGCTGTCGCCTGAGGTGCTGAGCGCCCTCGTCATGAAACTCCCGCTCAAGGCTTTGAATTTCTTCGTTCCCTGTTTGGGCGACGGCGTTCTGCTGGACACCGTCTGCCGCTATCGCAACTGCGGCGCCGACATCATGATGTGGGTGTGGAAGAACCGTAAGAAATTGCCGGATGCGGAGTTGATCGACCTCATCAACATCGAGAACGTGACTCGCACGCTCGCTTCCGAGGAGCCCCCCAAGGAGTGGGGCGCGGCGCGGAGGGAATTGAGACTGCTGTTGATGGACGACGCGGCGTTCCAGACTCGGCTGCTCGAAGCCGCGGCGGGGAACGTCGAAATGGTATGCACGATTTTGCAGTCGGCGCTGTTCCTGAGCTCCGGCGAGCGGCAGAGCCTGATCGTCAAGCTGGCGCGTCTGTCGCCGTCGCTCCGCAGTCAGCTCGAAAGCGGCGCCGGCAGCCGGATCATCCACTCCGACAAGAACCACCCCGAGGAGGCGCCGGAAGTCCCCGTGGACACCGGGCTTTACACCAGCGTCAAGTCGCAGAAGGCGATGGTCCGGGAGCTGGAAGACATCATCAACGTGCAGATCCCCGAAAACCGCGAGGCGCTCGTTACCGCCCGCGCCCACGGCGACTTCCGCGAGAATTCCGAATTCGACGCGGCGAAGGAGCGCAAGCGCCACCTCAACCGCCGCCGCAACGAGTTGGAGCGCGATCTGGCGCAGGTGCACCCCGTCATGATGAGCCAGGTCAAGGTTTCCGACGAAGCGGTGATCGGCTGCGAGGTCGAGCTCAAGTACGAGGACGGCGAGACCGAAGTCTACCAGTTGCTCGGCGCGTGGGACGGCGATCCGGAACGCAAGTTCCTGTCGTATCGGGCGCGTCTCGGTGCGGCGGTGCTGCACCGCAAGGTCGGAGAGAAGTTCGCCGCTCCGGGCGGACGCAAGTGCAAACTCGCCGCCGTGCGCGAACTCGCCCCCGAACTCAAAGCGGAACTCGACGCTTGAAACTGCCCCGTCGGCGCATCCTGTCACCGTTGGCCCGCCCCTTCGCGGAGCGGGCCCGTTTGTGGCATCGCGCCCCGATCCCCGAAAAGAAGCCCGTCCGTCTCGACGGCGGGCTGATATTGCGCCGCTTTCTGCTGCCCGCGCCGAATGAGGCGCTGCGGGGGCGGTGCATCGCGTATCTTTCCGACTTGCACTATCACGACACACCCGTTGAAAAAACGCGGATATCCGCATTGGCCGCGGAGTTGGAAAAGCTCCGTCCGGAGGCTCTGCTTACGGGCGGTGACCTCACCGGCGACGCCTGCGATCTGCCGCAGTTGAAAGATGCGCTGAAACAGCTCTCCCGAAGCGTTCCTCTGGCGCTGGCGATCCCCGGCAACTGGGAGCGCGGCAAAAGCTGGCTGTCGGTCGATTTCTGGCGCGACGCCTATGCGGACGGCGGGTTCGTGCTGCTCGGCAACGAGGAACGCGACTGCGGCGGCTTTTCCGTCTACGGCGGCGACGATCTGATCCACGGCGATCCGCTGCTGCCGCCGGTGCCCGCCTGCGACGGCAAGGTGCGGATATTGCTGGTCCACCGTCCCGATTCGGCGGTCTCCTGCGACTGCGGCGACCGGCTGTCGCAGTTTTCCCTCGTGCTGTGCGGACACACCCACGGCGGACAGTGGCGGATGCCGCTATTGGGAGCCGCGTTCGTTCCGAGTTTCTACGGACGGCGTTTCGACCGCGGCTGGTTCCGCCGCGAAGGGACCGGTCTGCCGATGTTCGTTTCGACCGGTTTCGGCGAATTGTCGCTGCGCGGGCGTTTCTGCTGCCCCCGGGAGGCGGCGGTGATCGACTTCGTCTGAGCTTGTGCCGCGCGGTTGAAAATAGCGCCCCTTAATGGTATATTATAAAAGCAGTTTGTATCGAACAAATACCATTGAGGAGGTATGCTATGCGTAAGGTTTTGATTCCCACCAAATTGGACAAGGTCGCCGCCAATCTGCTCACCGAACACGGCTACGAGGTCGTCTTCGACACCGCGACTCCGATGGCGGATCTCATCAAGCAGAACCCCGACGCCGAAGTGCTGATCGTCCGCAGTGAAAACGTCACCCCCGAGGTGATCGACGCTCTGCCCAAACTCAAGCTCGTCGTCCGCGCCGGCGCCGGATTCAACACCATCGACATCAAGTATGCCCGCAAGCGCGACGTCGACGTGATGAACACCCCGGGTGCGAACTCCAACGGCGTCGCCGAAGAGGTCGTCGCCCTGATGCTCGCCGCCAGCCGCCACGTGCTTGCCGCCGATGCCTCCACCCGCGCCGGGAACTGGGAAAAGAGCAAGTTCCTCGGTCACGAGATCACCGGCAAGACGGTCGGCATCCTCGGTTTGGGGCACATCGGTCAGCTGCTGGTCAAGCGCCTGAGCGGCTTCGACGTCAAGGTGCTCGGCTACGATCCGGTGCTTTCTCCCGCGCTCGCCGAAAAACTCAACGTGAAGCTTTCGACCGTTGAAGAGATCTTCGCGCAGGCGGACTTCATTTCGCTTCACATTCCCGAAAACAGCGAGACTCGCGGCATGATCAACCGCCGCCTCTTCGATTTGATGAAACCCGGCGCCATGCTGCTCAACTGCGCCCGCGCCGGTATCCTCAACGAGGATGATCTGCGGGCGGTCAAGGCGGAAAAGAAGATCGTCTTCTGCAACGACGTCTATCCGAAGGATGCCGCCGGGCCCAAGCCCATCGCCGACATCTGCGACATCATGATGCCGCACCTCGGCGCCAATACCTTCGAGGCCAACTTCGTCGCGGCGCGCCGCTCGGCCGAGCAGACGATCGAATACTTCGAGCAGGGCGTCACCAACTGCGTCGTCAACAAGGCTCTTCCCGACGGTCTGGACGCCAACTATCAGAAGCTCGCCTTCGTGCTGACCAAGCTCGCCGACGCCTACTCGCAGGACGGCGGCAACCCGAACCGGATCGAGACCAGCTTCTACGGCAAACTTTCCCAGTTCGCCAAGTGGATGACTCCGGCGATCGCGGCGGGCGTCGCGGCGGACTTCGCCGCCGACGTGGACGTGAGTTTGTCGCCCAAGGACGCCGAGGCGTTCCTCAAGAACAGCGGCGTCGAACTCGTCAACCGCGAGGTCGACAACGGCAAGGGCTACGGCGAATCCATGACCATCGACCTTCTGGTCGGCGGAGACGAGATATCCCGCGTCAGCGTGCGCGGCACCATCACCGAAGGCAAGCTGATGATCAGCCGCGTCAACGACTTCGACGGCCTGTATCTGGAGCCGACCGGCAGCCACCTCTTCGTCGAGTACAAGGACGAACCGGGCATCATCGGCCGCATCGCCGGTCTCCTCGGCGAAAAGAACATCAACATCGTCGACATCCGCGCGCCGCAGGACGTCAACTCCGGACGGTCGCTTTGCGTGATCAAGACCAGCGTGCCGGTCCCCGCGCCGCTCGTCGACAAGATCAGCGAATCGGTAAACGCCGCCCGCGCCTTCGAATTCACCTACATGCCGTAATCCGGCGCCGGGGGGAACTTGAACCGCTTCTTTTCAGTCGATCTGCCGGGGCGCCTGCGCCGGAGCGGAGAAGCTCCGCGGCGTCAGACGCCCCGCCGTGCCAATACGCTGGGCAAGATGAATCTGCCCCCACTGATGGGACGGCGCGACGCGGCTTACGACGAGGCGGCGAAGATGCTCACCGGCGATCTCTTCGCATTCGACGAGGGGGAACGCCGCCGCCGCTACCGCCGCATCGGGACTCTGCTCCGGTGCGCCGAGGCGGATACTACGGCGATATTGGAGCTGTTGTCCAGCCCCGACACCACCGTGCGCGAACGCAAACTGCGCGCTTTCTTCAACATGCTGGCGAAGACGGTGACGGCGCTGGAATGGTTCGTCGAACTCGAATCCACGGTTTTCAGCGACGGCGACGAGCAGCTGCGCGACTTCAAGGCCGTGCAGACCGGCGCCGAACTCGCCCGCGGCGAGCGCATGGTCGCCGAGACCGAACAGGATATCGTCAACCAGCTGCGCAACTTTTTCGAACGCACCCAGCCGCGGGTGATGCACTACCGCAGCTATGCCCGCAAGAGCTTCAGCCCGGACAATGCCGAGCGTTATGAGCGGTCGCTGAACTACCATTCCGGAGTCTACGGCGGCGACGGGGAACTGCCCGCCGACATCCCGGCGCCGGAGGATCAGCCGTAAAGACAATCAATCTCACAACTTTTTGAGGATCAATAAAATGAACTACCGGATCGAGATCTCTCCGTTGCCGCGCTGGCGCGACGCCCGTGGCGAAGGCGTCAAAAAGCAGGTCATGGATTCCCTGGGGATCGCAGTGGACGGCGTGAGGACTCGCGACGTCTATACGGTTTCCGCGGACATTTCCGCCGACGAGGCGGCGAAACTCGCCGATCTGCTTTACAACCCCGTTCTCCAGTGCTGGAGCGCGGGCGGTAAAAAGTCCGCCAATTACCTCAAGCTCGACACTCCGGCGTTCGTGCTGGTCGTCGGCTACCGCCCCGGCGTGACCGACAATGTCGGGCGCACTTTCCGCGCGGCGGCGGCGGACATCCTCGGCCGCAAGCTCCGCGACGACGAATTCGTCGCGAGCTCCATCGAGTATCTCTTTTACTCGCCGAAGCTTACTCGCGATCAGGTGCTGACCATCGGGCGCAAACTTCTCGCCAACGAGCTGATCCAAACGGTGCTGGTGCTCGATTCCGCCGAAGCGGAAAAGGGCATCCCGCTCAATCTGCCGCGCGTGACCGGCTCGGCGGAGGTCAAAGTGGCGCTCCGCGATCTCGAAGTTTCCGACGCCGATCTGGAGCGCATCAGCCGCGAGGGCACGTTGGCGTTGTCGCTGGCGGAAATGAAGTCCATCCAGAACTATTTCCGCCATGCCGGGGGGCGCGACAAGGTCGGCCTCGGCTCCGAGCCGACCGACGTGGAGCTCGAAGTCCTCGCCCAGACGTGGAGCGAACACTGCAAGCACAAGATCTTCAGCGCCAAGATCGATTACACCGATGCCGAAAAAGGCGAAAAACGCGAGATCGTCTCGTGCTACAAGACCTTTATCCAGAAGAGCACCAAGGAGATCGCCGAGCAGGTCGACTGGCTGGTGTCGGTATTCAAGGACAACGCCGGCGTCGTCGACTTCAACGACAAGTATTATGTCGCCTACAAGGTAGAGACTCACAACAGCCCCTCCGCGCTCGATCCTTACGGCGGCGCGATGACCGGCATCGTCGGCGTCAACCGCGATCCGATGGGCACGGGGCAGGGGGCGGAGCTGTTGACCAACGTCTGGGGTTACTGCCTCGGCTCGCCGTTCACGGAAGAAAAGGACGTTCCGGAAGGACTGCTTCATCCGCGGCGGCTCCGCGACGGCGTCCACAAGGGCGTCATCGACGGCGGCAACCAGAGCGGCATCCCCTACGGCAACGGCTGGGAGTACTTCGATCCGCGCTACATCGGCAAGCCGCTCGTGTACTGCGGCACGGTCGGATTGCTGCCCAAGAAACTGCACGGCGCATCCGGCGCCTTCAAGACCATCAAGCCGGGCGACCTCGCGGTGATGAGCGGCGGACGCATCGGCAAGGACGGCATCCACGGCGCGACATTCTCGAGCGAGGAACTGCACAAGGACAGTCCGGTGCAGGCGGTGCAGATCGGCGATCCGATCACGCAGAAGAAGTTGAGCGACTTCATGCTCGAAGCCCGGGCCCGCGGACTTTACCGCTTCGTGACCGACAACGGCGCGGGCGGGCTTTCCTCCAGTCTGGGCGAGATGGCGGAGGAGTGCGGCGGCTGCCGGATCGACCTCGCCAAGGCTCCGCTCAAATACGCAGGGATGCAGCCGTGGGAGATCCTCGTATCCGAGGCGCAGGAGCGGATGAGCTTCGCCGTGCCGCCGGAGCATATCGAGGAGTTCAAGACGCTCGCCCGCGAGCGCGACGTCGAAGTCACGGTGTTGGGCGAATTCACCGATAACGGCATCTTCCACGTCGAATACGACGGCAAGACGGTCTGCTATCTCGAAATGGAGTTCATGCACTCCGGTCTGCCCCGCATGGAGCTCAAGGCCGTCTGGAAGCGTCCCGCCTTCCCCGAACCGGAGCTTGCCGGGCGCGACGCCGTCGCCGATCTGGAAAAGATGATGGGGCAGCTCAACATCTGCTCCGACGAATACAAGGCGCGCCAGTACGATCACGAGGTCAAGGGGCTCAATGTCGTGAAGCCGTTCCTCGGCAAGTGCCGCGACCTCGCCGCCGACGCCACCGTGTCGATGGTGGAGCCGCTCGGCCGCGAAGGACTGATCCTTTCGTCGGCGATACTGCCGCGTTACAGCGATATCGACACCTACCACATGGCGGCGAGCTGCATCGATCTGGCCATCCGCCGCGCGATCGCGGTCGGCGGCAAGCCGGGCAAGATGGCGGGGCTGGACAACTTCTGCTGGCCCGATCCGGTGCAGAGCCCGAAGACTCCGGACGGCGAATACAAACTCGCCCAGCTGGTGCGCGCCAATCAGGCGCTGTACGACTACACCAAGGCGTTCCTGGTGCCCTGCATCTCCGGCAAGGATTCGATGAAGAACGACAGTACGCGCGGCGGACGCAAGATCTCGATCCCGCCGTCGCTGCTCTTCAGTCTGATCGCCCGCATGGACGACGTGTCGCTGGCGGTGACTCCGGATGCCAAACAGCCGGGCGACCTCGTCTACGTCCTCGGCGTCACCCGGCCGGAACTCGGCGGCGGCGAGTATTTCAACATGCTCGGATTCACCGGCAACAACGTGCCCAAGGTCGATGCCGCCGTCGCCAAGGCGCTTTACGCCAAGGTCGCGTCGGCGACGGACAAGAAGCTCGTCAATTCGCTCATCACCCCGGCGCTCGGCGGTCTGGGTGTGGCGTTCGCCAAGAGCGCCATCGGCGGCCGGCTCGGCATGGAGATCGAACTTGCGGCCATCCCGAACGACGGCTGCCGCAGCGCGGTCGAACTGCTCTTCTCGGAGAGCAACAGCCGCTTCGTCGCCACGGTGTCGCCCGCCAACCAGGCGGCCTTCGAGGCGGCGCTCGCCGGGAGCGTCTTCGCCTGTGTCGGCAAGGTCACTGCCGACGGCAAACTCGCGTTCAAGGGCGAAGGCGGCGGTTCCGTCGCGGTCGAAGCGCTGGTCGAGAGCTACAAATCCACGCTGGCGGGTATTTGAGACGATATGAAACTCCGCGATTTCGACATCGTCCGCTATGACGGCAACATGGCGGACGGTCTGACCGACGGTCGCGACGTGGTATGGCGCGATATGACGGCGGAGCCGTTCCGGTTGAGCGGTCTGCCGTTTTACGCTCCGGGCAGGGGGCTTCGCCGTCTGCCGGTCCAAGCCGAAGGCGCTATCCCCGAGGCGGTGGACATGCTGGCGTGGCACACCTCCGGCGCGACATTGGGCTTCAGGACCGATTCCTCCAAGATCTGTTTGCGGGTGAAGCTGGCGTGCTCCAAGGTCATGGATCACATGACCGCGATCGGTTCCGGCGGCTTCGACTTGTACATGGGCCCGCCGGAAAAGCGGATATTCTGCGCGTCGACGCGTTTCCCCGCCAATGCCGCGGAATATTCGGTGATACTGATAAAAGACATCCCGGCGGAAGGCTTGCGCGAATATCTGCTGGATTTTCCGCTTTACAGCAACGTCGAATCGCTGGAGATCGGTTTGGAGCCGGGGGCCGCGGTCGAAGCTCCGACACCGTGGCGCAGCGGCGGGAAAGTCGTGATATACGGTACCAGCATCACGCAGGGCGGGTGCGCTTCGCGCCCCGGCATGTGCATGGCCAACATGCTCTCGCGGCGCTGGAACATTGAGGTAGTCAACCTCGGTTTTTCCGGCAGCGGCAAAGGCGAGCCGGAGGTGATGGAGCTTGTGGCCGGCGTTCCCGATCCGGCGCTGTTCGTTTTGGATTACGTCGTCAACGCGGGCGTCAACGGCTTCCGCGAGACCTTGCCCGGGGCCGTCGACATCATCCGAAGGCATCATCCGCGGGTGCCGATCGCGCTGCTGACGCCGATGCATCTCGCCCGCGAACTGTGGTTGGCCAAGCGGGCGGAAGATTTCAGGACGGTCTGCGCCGTCATGCGTGACGAGTCGGAGCGCCGCCGCGCCGCCGGAGATGCGAACGTGCATTTCGTGAACGGCACGGTGGAGTCCCCGGACTGGTTCGAATTCATGGTCGACGGCGTGCATCTGACCGACCTCGGTTTCTACAAGCAGACCGAACTTGTCGCGCCGCAGTTGGAGAAGCTGTTGTGAAAGCCGTCGAAATGCTTTACTGTTTCCGGATCGAGGATCTGGACAACGACGGCGGTCTGCTCGACGAACTGCTCTCCGCGTTGGATTTCGATCACAGTTCGTGGTTCGATCGCGAGACGGGGCGGGTGTGGCACACCGTGTATTCGCTTACTCCGGAACTGCGCCGTACCGCCCGGGAGCGCTTCGAGGCGGAACTTCCGTCGTGGAAGGCGCTCGGCGTCGACGTCGGGGACCTGGAGGAGTTCGATCTCAAAAGCGAAGAGTGGACCGAGGCGTGGAAGAAATTTTTCAAGCCTCTGGAAATATCGCCGCGGCTGCTGGTGCGTCCCGAGTGGCTGGCCGACCGGCCGAAACCGGGGCAGAAGCTTCTCGTCGTCGATCCCGGATTGAGTTTCGGCACCGGTCAGCATCCGACGACGTTTTTCTGCCTGCAAACCATCGACCGGCTGGCGCAGCAGGGAAACGCCCGTTCGCTTCTGGATGCCGGATGCGGCTCGGGAATACTCGCGATCGCCGGGGCGCTCTTGGGATACGATCCCGTGGACGCCTTCGATTTCGATCCCGACGCGGTGGAATCGGCGAAGGCGAATCTGGCGCGCAACGGCGTGACTTCGGTCGTCCCGACCGTCGGCGACGCCAACGAATATCCCGGACGGGCAGGGGGGTACGATCTCGTCTGCGCGAATATTTTGGGGCACCTTCTGCGCGCTTTCAAAGTCCGCATCGCCTCGTGGGTTAAGCCGGGAAAATATCTCTGTCTCGCCGGGATATTGAATGAAGAGTTCGATGCGCTCGCCGCCGATTACCGGGCACTGGGCTTCGAGGAGATCGAACGGGCCTCCTTGAGGGAGTGGACGAGCGGGGTGTTCCGGAAAACGGTCTGAATCGGCTTTTTGTCGTCGGAAAGTGTTGTAAAGACGGTTTGTTAGTATTATATTATCTTTACGCGTGCGCGGATGCGTGCGCGCCGGCTTGAAAATGGGGGACATTCGTTTCGCCCAAGTTCTTATGGATTAAGGAGTGAGCTGAATGAGTATCAACATCCTTCGTGACAGCGATGCCGATTTGGAGACTCTCAGCAACCGGGTTATCGCGGTTATCGGTTTCGGCGCGCAGGGGCGCGCTCAGGCGCTGTGTCTGCGCGACAGCGGCGCGAATGTGATCGTCGGCGTCCGTCCGGGCAAGTCCTTCGATGCGGCGGTGCAGGAAGGTTTCCGCACCATGAGCGTCGCCGAAGCGGCCGCGGCGGCGGATCACATCCATATTCTGCTCCCCGATGAAATGCACGGCCCCGTCTACGAGAGCCAGATCAAGCCGTCGATGAAGCCCGGCAAGACCTTGTCGGTCTCGCACGGTTTTTCGATCGTCTTCGGCGAGATCGTCCCGCCCGAAGGCTGCGACGTGCTGATGGTCGCCCCGAAAGGGCCCGGCACCGAGGTGCGCAAGCGCTTCGTCGAGGGCTTCGGCGTACCCGGTCTGATCGCGGTCGAGCACGATGCCTCCGGCAAGGCCCGGGAGGTCGCGCTGGCGATGGCTAAGGCGGAAGGTCTTACCCGCCCCGGCGTGTTCGAATGCACGATGAAGCAGGAGGCCTACGAGGACCTCTTCGGCGAGCAGAACGTGCTCTGCGGCGGAATGGTCGATCTGATGAAGTACGCTTTCGAGACGCTGATCGAGGCCGGTTATCCGCCGGAAATGGCGTACATCGAGTGCATCCACGAAGTGAAGCTGATCATGGACCTGATCTACGAACGCGGCATCCAGAAGATGAACGCCGTCATATCCAACACCGCTGAGTGGGGCGAGTACGTCAACGGTCCGCGGATCATCACTCCGGACGTCAAGGAGCGGATGAGGGAGTCGCTGAAGGATATCGAGACCGGCAAGTTCGCCGAGGATTGGATCGCCGAGGCGCGCGCCGGAGCGCCGAACCTCAAGGCGAAGCGCGAGGCTCTCGGCACGCATCCGGTGGAGATCACCGGGGCGAAGATCCGGAGCCTGTTCGCGAAGAAATGATTTGTTCGACGGCTGCCGGGAAAACCGGCGGCCTTTTTTGTAGAGTTTCGTGACTTTCGATCTATCAAACAACTGCAGGTGGGGTGAAGATGCCGATTTCCAAACTGGTGTGGCACAGAAGTGACGTTCCGGAAGAACTGCACGGAATGCTCGATACTCTCGGCGGAGAATATCCGGTATCCGAGGGCGGACGCGGTCTGCGTCTCAAGTTCCGCAAGGTGTCGGGCGAGGGCATCCTGTCGCGGACGATACGCTCCAAGGGCGAAGTGCTGGTCGAATACAACACTTCGGCCGGCGCCGCGCGCGGGATCGGTTCCGCGTTCTCCGGGGTGACCGGCGAGGAGAGCACTCCGTTCAAGACGCTGGGCATCATGCTCGACGTGTCGCGCGGCATGGTGATGACCGTCGAACACCTGAAAATGTGGCTGCGGCGGATCGCTCTCGCCGGATGCAATCTGGTGATGCTCTACACCGAGGACATCTACGAGCTCGACGACGAACCGTTTTTCGGTTACATGCGCGGGGCGTATTCGCTCGAGGAGCTGCGCGAGATCGACGATTACGCGAACGGTCTCGGCATCGAGATGATCGGCTGCATCCAGGTCCTCGGGCACATGGAGCAGATGATCAAGTGGAAGTGCGCCTACGAAAAGGTGACCGACACCGCGCGAGTGATGCTGGTCGACGCTCCGGAAACGCGGGCCCTCATCGAAAAGATGCTCGACTTCTGGTCGCAGGCGCTCCGCAGCCGCCGCATCCACATCGGCATGGACGAAACTCACGACCTCGGCCGCGGACGCTTCCTCGACTACAACGGCTACGAGCGCGCCTTCGACCTCTTCAACCGCCATCTGGGGATGATGGAAAAGCTCTGCGCCGAGCGCGGACTCAAGCCGATGATCTGGTCGGATATGTACTTCCGGCTCGCCAATCCCAAACACACCTACTACGACTTCACCAGCCCGATCCCGGCTGACGTCAAGGCGGCGATCCCGAAGAAGGTCGAGCTGGTCTACTGGGACTATTACCACGAGGATGTGGAAAGCTATCGCAAGATGATCGTCCGGCACCGCCGGGATCTGGGATTCGATCCCATCATGGGCTCCGGCATCTGGACGTGGCTGCGGCTGTGGTACGACCATGAAAAGACCATGCGCACCGCGCGCCCCTGCATCGAGGCCTGCCGGCAGGAAAAGGTCAGGGAGCTTTTCTTCACCATGTGGGGCGACGACGGCGGTTTCTGCAACTACGACTCCAGTCTGGCCGGCATATCGAGCTGCTGCGATCTCGCCTTCGGCATCGACGACGCGGAGTACAGCGAAACGCGCTTCGAAAGTCTTTTCTCGTCGAGTTACGAGGCTCACCTCGCGGCCGGCAACATGTCCGCGTGGCTTGCCGACAAACGCAAGGACGGCGAATTCGAGGTCTCGGCGCCCATGCTGCTTTGGGACGATCCGCTGATGGGCATCGCCTTCGACGACTGCAAGCGGCGCAACCCGGAATTCGATCTCGAGATGCTGGATGTGCTCGAGGAGAGCCTCTGCGTCATCCTTCCGCACGCGGAGGAGTGCGCGGCGGGTGATTTGGAGCACGCCGCCAACACGATCAAACTGCTGATAAAGAAACTCGAACTTCGCGGCGCGCTGGAGGCGGCTTACGACTCCGGCGACCGCATAGCGCTCCGCGAGCTGGCGACGGTGACGATCCCCGAGACGATCGCGGCGGCGCGCAACTTCGACGCGACCTTCCGGCGGCAGTGGCTGGAGTGCGCCAAGCCCTTCGGGCTGGAGACTCCGCAGGGACGCAACGCCGCGCTGATCGCCCGGCTCGAAGAGTGCGCGCGGAGGATCATGGAATATTTGGGCGGCGCGGTGGACAACATCGCGGAGCTGGATGCCCGCATCCCGCTGTCGGCGCCGTACGGGCTGCCGATGGTATGCCGCATCGTGCAGAATTCGAAATATTGAACGACGATCATGAAGATACCGGAAGAACTTCTGCGGGAATCGCCCGGACAGCGCGTCGCGCTCTGTGCCGATGACGGATCGGTCGCGACCGTGTTGGCGGAGCGTCTTGCCGGTGCGGGGACGGCGGTGCTGTTCACCGGCAGGCATTCGGCGGATCACTGCGGCGCGGCGGTGGCGGTCGAGCGGGCGGCGAAGCTTTCGGGATGCCGTATCGAGCGTTTCAGCGACATCGAGCCGGAACCCGGCATCGCGACGGTCGATAAGATGCGCGCCTTTTTGTCCGCGCATCCGGCCGATGCGGTCGTCGCCGCGGGCGGCGGCAGCGCGCTCGACGCGGCCAAGGCGGCGTATCTGTCGTACCAGACGGGCGAACCGCTTTCGGCGCACTTCGGCGTCGACAAATACAGCTCCGTCCGCCCCGAGTCCGAGCTGAAGCGCATCATCGCACTGCCGACGACCAGCGGCACGGGCAGCGAATGTACCGCTTACTCCAACATCGTCGACCGCGGTCTCGCGGTCAAGAAGCTGATCGCGGAGCGTCTGATCGTGCCGGACACGGCGATCATCAACCCCGGATTCGCTTCGTATATGCCGCGGAGCGTGACGCTGGCGACCGGATGCGACGCGTTGGCGCATCTGACGGAAGGTCTGCTGAACGTTCGCGCGGACGGGAATCATCCGCGCGCCAACGAGTGGGCGCTGGCCGGTATCCGGCTCGTCCGCGAATATCTGCCGCGGGCATTGGAGCATCCCGACGATGCGGAGGCGCGCCGGGGCATGGCGGTCGCGGCGGCGCTGGGCGGCATGGTGATTCGTTACAAATCCACCGGACTGCCGCATCTGTGCAGTTTTTCGTGGTTCGGGCGGATCGAACACGGCATTGCGGCGGCGTTGCTGCTGCCGGCTTCGTGGCGTTATTATCTCGCCGAACCGAGTGTGGCCGAGCGTACCATGATGCTCGCCGACGTTTTCGGCGGCACGGATGCGGAACAGGTGGTGGCCGGCTTCCGGTATTTTTTGAGTTCGGTCGGCGTTCCGCCGTCGCTGGCGGCTTATCCGGAGATCACTTTGGAGCTGTTGCGCCGCACCGCCTCCAGCGGCCGGGAAAATCCCATGAAATTGGAATTGGCGCCGCGTCGGGTGCCGCTGGAGCGGAGCGAAGATATACTAGCCGCTATTCTCGAGGCGGCTTATCGCGGGTGAAGCATAAATATTCAAGGAGGATGTGATGATATATGTGATCGCACGGGCGGAGATCGCTCCGGACAAGTTTCAGGATTACCTCGAGGAACTGCGCAAGATCGTTCCCGATGTTCGCGCCGAAGAGGGGTGCGTCGGCTACGAGCCGTGCACCGACCTCATCAATGACGGATATTTCGTCACCATCGTCGAGATGTGGGAATCCGAGGCGCATTGGCGCAAGCACATGACCACGCCGCATATGGCCCGCTTCAAAGCCGCGGTCGGCGCCTGGCGAGTCGGCAACATGGTGCGGGCGGTGAAGCCGTTATGAGATTTTCGATCAAAACCGCCGTTCTGGTTGCGGCCGCAATGTCGGCCGGTCTGGCCGGGTGTGCCAAAAAACCGACTCGCAAAGCTCCGGCGTTCGAGCGCATGGAGCTCGTGTCGCGCTTTTTCGACAGCGTCAGGCAAGAGCGGTTCTCCGAGGCGGCCAATCAGGGGCGCAAGCTGTACGACATGGACCGCAACAACGAGTTCCTGCTGCATCTGATAACCATTCACGAGAGCAACGATTTTTTGCGCAAGGCGCAGGAAGCGCTCAATTCCGGCAATGTCGAAGCGGCGTTGCAGATACTCGACCAAGGCAGCCGCAAGTATCCGGAAAACCGCACCTTGCGCATGTACCGCACCAAGGTCAATCAGCTGCGTAACGCCAAAAGCCTGATCGCGGCGATGAACAACGCCAAGGGCGAGGCGGCCATGTCGGCGGCGCTGACCGCCGCCGAAACCGGTCTGGGCACCAACATGTCGCCGCGACTGGCGGCGTATTTCAAGAGTTACGAGGCGAAGATCAAGAGGACGGCGGCGGCTTCGGAAAAGACGAAAAAACGCCTCGAAGCGGAAAGGACAAAACGCCGCCTCGAAGCGGAAAAGGCCAGAAAAGCCATTCCGGTCAAGCCGAACGCGAAATCTTTCCAACCCCAGGGCGTGTCTCTCAACCGCCCGGAAGCAAGCTCGCTCGCAACTCCCGAGTCGTTGGATCGTCCGCCGCCGATAGACGTTCCGGAATCGGAGAATCTGCAGTGAGACGTCATTTCGGCATTCTGACCGCGGCGGCATTGATCCCGCTTTTGTGCCGGGGGATGGACACGGCGGAATTGCCGGAAATTCTGGCGGTCGTGAATGGCGTTCCCATTCGGAGAAACGAAGTCGCCGCCGAGCTTGCGCCGCTGCTGGCGCCTCTGGATCCCGCTCGCGACGGAGTCCGGATCCGCAATATCGTGCGCCGGGCGGCGGATGAGGCGATCTGCCGCCGACTGCTGGAAGCGGAGCTCAAGAAATGCGGCATCGTCCCCTCCCGTGCCGCGGCCGAAGTCTATCTCGCCTGGGTGCAGAGTCTGATGCCGTTGTCGTCGCGCGGCAAATTCGAGAGCGAACTTGCTCCGCGTTTGGACGATCCCGAATTTCAGCTCAAGGCGGCGGTGCATCTTTATTTGGAGCGCCGTTTTTCGCCGGAGGTCCTGTCGGTTTCCGTCGCCGAGGTCGGGCGTTACTACGAGCTCAACCGATTGCGTTATCGTCTGCCTGAGCATTGGGACATCGGCGTCATCCGCATCGACCGCAAGCGTCCCGATGCCGGTGAGACCGCTGCTTCGGTGCGGGCGCGCCTGCTTCAGGGGGAGGTCTTCGAGCGGGTGGCGCAGGAGGTCGATCCCGAAGGCGCCGGCGGGCGGATGCCCACGGGGGAGGCGCGGGAACTTTTCGCACGCGAATTGGCCGCGATGGCGCCGGGCGATGTGAGCGGCGTCGTTCCCACTCCCGACGCGTATTATGTCATGCTGCTGCGCGGGCGGCAGACCGGGGGCGTGAAGCCGTTGGAAGAGGTGGCGCCGTTTATCGTCATGGAGATATCGGCCGCCAAGGATGCGCTGGCACTGCGCAAGGTGCTGACCGAGGCGCTGAAGTCCGCAAATGTGATTTATGCCGCGTTTCCGGTCTCGGATGCGAACGGAGCGGAGAAGGTTTCGCATTCTCCCGGAATGTAACCGTCGGGCGCTTGAAAAATACAGCAAATGTGTGTATTTTATCTCAATCATAATATAAGGGGGGAAGAAGAATGTTTTCTTCGTTGAAACGGTTGATCGGTTCTGCGGCACTTTTGCTGGCGGCGTGCACTCTGACGGCGGCGGACAAGGTGAAGGTCGGCATGTACAGCGATTACGGCACCCGCGGCGGCGGTGTGATGGGGTGGGTGAAGATCCTCATCAACTCTCCGGAAGTCGAACTGGTGCTGATCGACGTCGACGACATCCGCGGCGGCAAGCTCGACGAGTGCGACATGCTGCTGATGCCCGGCGGTCTGACCGGCGAGGAGTTCAGGACGCTCGGGCCGGAAGGCGTCGAGGCGGTCCGCAAGTACGTTTCCGCCGGCGGCAAATATCTCGGCACCTGCGCCGGGTGCGGGCTGGCGATGAACATCGGCATCGGTTTGAAGATAGTGAACTGCGGCAATTTCCAGAATACCGACCGCGGTCAGGCGATGCTGAACGTCAGAATAACCAAGGAAGGCGCCGAGCTGATGGGCATCAAGCCGGGCGTGTACAGCGTGCAGTATGCCGGCGGGCCGATCCCGGATTTCACCAAGGCGGTGAAGGAGTGGGACGGCAGTCATAAGGTTATCGCCACCTACGAGAGCAGCCTCGGCAAGACGAGGTACCCCAAGAAGAAGGGCGGCAAGATCTACCGGCATCCGCTGATGTACGGATATCCGGCGATGGTTTTTGCCACCTACGGCAAGGGTAAGGTGCTGATCTCCGGTCCGCACCCCGAAAAGTACGAATCCACCACGTTCATCGCGCTGGGGCAGATCCATGCGCTGACCGGCGTGAAGTGCACCTATGTCGCGCCGAAGTTGGCGCGCCGTCCGATCCGCGTCGCTTTCAACGGCGGGGTGATGACCGGAAAAAACAGCTTCCGCGCGCTGATCGACCTCTACCGGACGCCGGAGCTGGACGTCTATCCTTCGGGCGATTTCGGATCGGACGGTTCGCTCGATCATGCGGATGTGCTGGTGCTGCCCGACGGCTCCTCCAAGAACTACGGCAAACGGTTCAATCCCAAGAATTCGTACATAAAGAGATTTCAGGATCGCGGCGGTATCGTCATCGCCTTCGGCGAGGGCACCAAGTATCTGCCGGTGCACAAGAACAGCCGCACGGTCGATAACTGGCAGGAGCTGAAACCGGCGATCATCAAGTGCTTCGAGTGATCCTCGAAAAAATCGTAATGTCGCGCCGATCCATTTTCGCCCCGTCATGGGGCGGGCGGCGCATTTTATTTAAGAAAGGAATTATTTGATATGGCGACCTACGATCTGCATCTGCACACCGAATGGAGCTACGACGCGCTGTCGCACGTCGAAGACTACTTCCGCATCGCGCAGAAACACGGCACCCGCGCATTGGCGATCACCGACCACCACCTGATGGACGGTTACGGCGACGTGCTGGAAGCGGCGGCGAAGTATCCCGAAGTCGGATATCTTTCCGGCGGCGAACTCACGGTGCACTGCGACCTCGGCGAATTCGACTTGGTCTGCCTGAACCTGCCTCGCCGTCCGACGCCGGTCTTGAACGAGCTTTGGGACATCTACCACGAATGGCAGCGCGCCTACGGTCATGCGCTTTCGGAAAACTTCTGCTCCCGCGGGTTCCCGCTGGACGACGAGGCGCGGATGAAGCTGCTGCAGAGCTACCGTCCGCAGAAGGCGATCGACGTCCAGGGCAACACCCACGTCCAGTATTCGGCGCTGTGGCACTACTGCGTGGAGCAGGGATTCTGCAAGGATCTCGAAGGTTACAAGGCGCTGCGCCAGAGTTTTACCGACATGCCGCATTATCCGGAATACGATCAGGTGATACCACGTGTCAAGGCGGCCGGCGGCGTCGTGATACTGGCGCACCCCGTGGGGTACTTCCTCACCGACGACCGCAACCGCATGGACTATCTGCGCGAACTCTTTTCGCTCGACGGCATCGAGTGCGCGCACGAGGCGGTCCCGGCGGAGCTGGTGAAGCTCTACCGCAAGTACTGCGAAGAGCACCATCTGCTCTCTTCCGGCGGCAGCGACCTGCACACTCCGGAAGAGGATAAATTCGCCGTCCATCTCGGCGAGGACTTCTGGCTCGACGAGATACTGGAACGCGTGAAGATCTATCACGGCGCGTGACGTTTTCCGGGGGGAGGGCGTCTACCATGGGCGGCAGGGAGTCGATAGGTTCGCGCTTCGGCTTCATCATGCTGACGGCGGGGTGCGCCATCGGGATCGGCAACATTTGGAGATTTCCGTTCATTGCCGGGGCCAACGGCGGTGCGCTCTTCGTGTTGCTTTATGTGCTTTTTCTGATCCTCCTCGGTCTGCCGGTGATGATGATGGAGCTCGCGGTCGGCCGTGCGGCGCAGCGCGGCCTGTACGGCGCGTTCCGCGATCTGCCGGAAAAACGCCCCAGCCGCTGGCGTTTCGCGGGCGGGGTGATGCTTTCCGGCAATCTCGTGCTGATGATAATGTACACGACCGTCACCGGGTGGCTGTTGTCGTACTTCTGCGATTTCCTGACCGGACGGGCCTGCGGACTGACCACTCCGGAGACGCTGGCGGGGCACTTCGGCGGCCTGCTCGCGTCGCCGGGCAGGATGAGCCTTTTCATGCTGCTCGCTTCGTCGGTGGGATTTGTCGTCGGCGTCTTCGGACTCCGGCGCGGCGTGGAGCGCGTAACCAAGATCCTGATGAGCAGCCTTTTCGTACTGCTTCTGGGGTTGAGCATCCACGCGCTGACGCTGCCGGGGGCGAAGTCGGGGATCAGCTTCTACCTGATGCCGAATGTGAAAAATTTTTCCGGGGAAAATTTCGCCGCCGCAGTTTCGGGCGCGATGACGCAGGCGTTCTTCACCTTGTCCCTCGGCGTGGGCTCGATGACGATATTCGGCAGTTACATCGGCAAACGTCACTCGCTCGCTTCGGAGTCGCTGCTGATCATCGGCTGCGATACGCTGGTGGCGCTGCTTGCCGGCGTGGTGATCTTCTCGGCGTGCTTCAGCTACGGCATCACGGTCGACAGCGGTCCGAGTCTGCTGTTTATCTCGCTGGCCGGAGTGTTCAACCACATGTCCGCCGGGCGTTTCTGGGGCTCCGTTTTCTTTTTGTTCCTCAGCATTGCCGCGCTCACCACCGTGATCGCGGTCTTCGAGAATCTGGTGGCGTTCATGATCGACGAATGGCGCATGGACCGCCGTCTCGCGGCGCTGGTCAACTTTATCGTCGTAAGCGTACTGTCGTTCCCGTGCCTTTTGGGGTACAACGCGCTCAGGAACGTGCATCCTCTGGGCGGGAAATCGACCATTCTCGACTTCGAGGACTGGCTGTTGAGCGACCTTTATCTGCCGCTCGGGGCGTTCACCTTGGTGATCTTCTGCTGCTGGCGCGGCTGGACGTGGAAGAAGTTCCTCGCCGAGGCCAACACGGGGGAGGGGGTGAAGGTCCCGGCGTGGACGAAGTGGTACATGAAGATCGTCCTGCCGCTGTTGATCCTCGCGCTCGTCGTTCTCGGCATGTACAACCGTTTCTGCAAATGAAAGCGGTTTTCCCGCGTGTCGTTTGCCTTCACTTCCGCGATTTCCGCTTCGAAAATCCCAGTCCGGATAATTTGTACCCCTTGTTTCCGTCCTTCACGAGGTGGAACGCATAACTCTTTTGCCGGGCGGCGCTGTAAACGTGCACGGTCAGGTTGTTCGAGTGTGAGTGCACGAGCCGGTCGCAGCCGAGAAATTCCACTTCTCCGAACGGCGGCTGCTCCAGCAGCGGCGCGGTGATTCGTTCCAGTTCGGTCGGATCGCGCACATACATGAAATCCTTCAGGGCTTTTCGGGGATCGTCCGATTCGGCGGCGGCGACGATGTCCAGCACGGTCTTTTCCGCTTCGCCGGTATTTCCCGCGACCTCCTCGGTCTTCTTGAGGTGCCCGAGATCGTCCGACGGACGGAGCACGAAGTAAGCCGCGATCGCCGCGACGGCGAGCAGTATCAGCAGTATCACGATACGCTTGTTCATCCCGCATCGCCCCCTTTACGGTTCCAGCCCCTGTTCCCGATAGTCTTCGAGAGTCAGGCAGTAGGCGCGGTCGTCGCTCCCAAGCCAGCCGATGTTGTTGGCCAGCGCGTAATCGCCGACGTCGAGTTCGCCGGGCATTTCGCTCGAAACGTGCCCGTCCGCCCACATGCAGTTGGCGCGGTTGGCGTGGCGGAATACCTGCGTGGCGCCCCAGCTGCCGCCGCCGACGGAGCTCGAATTGGTGCGCGGGGTGAGGTAGTACGGATATACCGACAGTCCGGCGCTCCACTCCAGCTGGGTGTCGCTGAGCAGCAGCGCACCGGCGGGGTTGTGGATCTTCGCGGTTTTGGTCCGGGTGCTGCCGAGTTCCTGATTTCGGAATCCGGCGTTCACATTCCAGCCGTAACCGCCGCCCCGGCAGGTGCCGACCGACTGGCTGGTGGCGTTCCCGTCGTCGCTTTGCGGTCCCAGCTGCGCCACGGCAAGGTCGATTACCGAGGGACAGCCCTTGGGCGTCGGATCGGTGTACGCGGCCACGGTGCCCTTGGTGCGCAGATCGACGCGCCGCTGATTGACGTTCTTGCCCACCCAGGTCCCGCGGGAACAGCACCAGCCGCCGGTGGCGCCGGGGATGCTGCCCCGATTGTCGTCGGTGTAGAACGATGTCGCGATGCCGAGCTGTTTCTGGTTGTTGACGCAGGATATGGAACTCGATCTTTCGCGCGACGCCCCCAATGCGGGCATCATCATTCCGGCGAGAACGGCGATGATGGAAATTACGATCAGAAGCTCTATCAATGTGAAGCGTTTTTCAGTCTTGCGTTTCATGAGATCATTCCGAAGGTCTCAGGACCGGGACGCCCGTCCCGGCCCTGAAAGTTGTTTTTGTTACTTTTCCGCCGCCGGAGCCGGTCCCCGCTTCTTTTTGCAGTCCTTGCACTCGTGCTTTGCGGCCTGCGGTTTTTTGCAGTCCTTGCACTCCGATTTCGCGCACCGCTCTTTTTTGCACTCGTGCTTTGCAGTCTGCTGTTTTTTGCAGCCCTTGCACTCCGATTTCGCGCACCGCTCTTTTTTGCACTCGTGCTTTGCGGCCTGCTGCTTTTTGCACTTGCCGCATTTCTTCACGGCGGCCGGAGCCTGCGGAACGGTTTCCGGCGCGGCGGTCGTTTCCGCCGCGCTCAGGGCGCCGATGCTCAATGCCGCAGTCAGGATCGCGATAAACTCTCTTTTCATTTTCTTCCTCGGGTTTGATTTTTTTGTGTTTGTTAGACAAGACTAATTAAAATTGTAAAAAAATGATACCTGCACCTCCTGTTGTGAAAATTGAAAAATCACCGCGAGTGAACCGGCCGCTTGCTTTTCGAGTGCGCCACGCCGGTCTCCGGATATAAAATAGCACGGCGTGAAATCAAATGCAATTAGAATAGACTAATTTTTTGAAAAAATTTTTTATCGCCGCGGCAGCAGGGATCGTCGGTGGGGGCGTCGGAATGTCGGAAGCAAAAAGCGCCGCGCTCCGGAACTGCCGGAGGCGGCGCACAAATGCGGGGGGGGCGAACTACTCCTCCTTATCCATCATCACCTGCATCAGGATGCTTTGAAGTTTCTGCATCAGCTGAGCCCCCTGCGGGGTGTTCACCTTGGAATTGAAGTTGGAATAACGCGTCGACATCAGTTCCATGCCTTCGCCCGCTATTTTCATGATATCTTCTCTGGTCGCGACATCGGCGGCTTTCTGGTTGATCGCCCGGACTTCGGGATCGAACTGGAGAGCCACCCACTCTTCCAAAACGCCGTTCTCACGCAGGAACGGGATCAGATCGTCGTTCAGCCACGCCGCGATCAGCTTGCGGGCCTTCTCGATCTGCTTGGGGGAGAGCGTTTTGCCTCCGGCGATCTTCAACCCGACCTTGAATCCGTTGATCCCGCTTTCGACATAATATTTTTTGGCTTCTTCGAGCCGTTCCGCGGGAATGCCGGTCTGCGGTTCGTCGGCATGGACGGCGGCGGGCAGCGCTCCGAAAGCGAAGAGCATTGCCGTAAGCAGCATGGTGGAGAACGTCTTTTTCATGATGTCATTCCTCGATTAGTTTTTTTCGCTTTACCGACCGTCGCGCCGGAGTACGAAGTATAGAGTACATCGACGCCGGCGATTTTTCAAGTCCCCGCGGCATCCGACGGCCGATTTGTGCTTGAAATAATCCGGCGGGGATAATATGTTATACGGCAAGATGACCATGAACTCAGGCGCGGGGTGTTTACCATGACCGAATTTCAAAGACAGGCGGACGACTTCATCAACGACGAAAAGCAGTTTCATCTGGGTTTTTTGCCGAGCGAGCAATCGAATCCGCTGACGCGGAGCATGGAAAAGGATTTCAAGAGCTCCACCGTCGCCGGAGTGCGGACGCTCCAGTGCGCCGACCGGCCGGTGCTGACTATGGCAAAGCGCATGCTCGAAAGCCCCGAATACGCCAAACTCGTCGCCGACGGCATCGCGACGGTGGAAAACGGCGGCCGGATCGTTTTTTCCGGTTGCGGCGCCACCGGGCGGCTGAGCATCCTGCTGGAGTCGATGTGGCGGCAGGCTTGTGCGGAACATCCGGCCATGGCGGGCCGTGCGGATGCGGTCGAAAGCATCATGACTGGCGGAGACTACGCGCTGGTGCGTTCGGTGGAGTTCTTCGAGGACTACGCCGCGTTCGGACGGCGTCAAGTCGCCGAGACCGCCATGACCAAGCGCGACATGCTGGTCGCCATCACCGAGGGCGGCGAAACTTCTTCGGTGCTCGGCACGGCGGCGGAAGCGCTCGACCGGGGATGCAAAGTGTTTCTGCTCTTCAACAACCCGGCGAAACTTCTCTGCGAGCATCTGGAGCGTTCGCGCTGCATCATCGAAGATCCGCGCGTCTGCGTGCTCGACCTCTACTGCGGGCCGATGGCGCTCGCCGGATCGACGCGCATGCAGGCGACCACCTCGGAGCAACTGATCGCGGGATCGGCGCTGGAAACGATTTTCCACCGCTTTGCCGGTCTGCCCGCGGTCGATTACGGGCGCGACTTCGAAAATCTGCTCGACGAACTGGAAGCCGCCGCATCCGCCATCGCCCGCTGCATCGACTTCGAGGCGGACGTCTACGCCCGCGGCGGTCGCGTCACCTACTTCGCGGACGCATTCATGCTCGACATCTTCACCGATACGACCGAGCGGTCGCCGACCTTCATGCTGCCGCCGTTCAAAAGAAACGACGATGCGGCGTCCCCCGAGCCGTGGGCGCTCGTCAAGAATCCGCTGGCGACTACGGAGGAGGTGTGGCAACGCAACTTCCGGCGCGCTCCGCGGTGTCTCGCGTGGACGCCGGACGACTACGCGGAGATGGGAGCTTCCGATAAGATCCGAAGCAATCCGCCGCGCATTTCGACGGCGGACTTCTTCGCCATCGAAGTCGGCAATGCTCCGTGCCCCGGCCGCTGGGCGACCGGGCACGATGCGGCGGTGCTGGTCGGTTTCGATATCGCTCCGGAACTGCAGGCGGCGTTTCGGCCGTTCGCAAAACTCGCTTCGCTTAATGCGACGCTGACGCTGGGGGAGGGGAAGGACATCGCCGTTTCCTGCCGCGGCGGGGCTCTCGACGTGATGCGGCACATGGCGATAAAACTAGTGCTCAACACCGTGTCCACCGGCACGATGGTCAAACTGGGGCGCGTCAGCGGCAACTGGATGAGCTGGGTGGACTGCACGAACAAGAAACTTCTCGACCGCGGCACGCGCCTGTTGGTCGAGCTGGCGGGGTGCGACTACCGCACGGCTTGCACGGCGCTCTTCGCGGCGATGGCGGAGCAGCGCAATTCGCCGGCGACGGCGGAAAAGCGTTCCCCGGTCCAGCTGGCGCTGAAAAATCTGACCTCCGGGCGCTGAGCCGGAGGTTCGCGGGAAAGGCGGGCTCGACATGACGGCGCGGTACTTCGCCATCAAGCGTTTCGCGGTCCACGACGGACCGGGCGTGCGGACGACGCTGTTTCTGAAAGGCTGTTCGCTGCATTGCATCTGGTGTCACAATCCGGAGGGCATTTCGCCGGAACCGGAGCTGGCGTTTCACGAGATGAAGTGTACGAAGTGCGGCGCCTGCGCGCAACTTTGCCGCAACCACCGCGTCGCCGCCGGACGGCACGACTTCGCCCGCGCCAACTGCGCCGCGTGCGGCAGGTGCGCCGAGGGGTGTCTGTCGGGCGCGCTGGAGCTCTTCGGCGGGAACATCACCGTGGATGAGGCCGCCGAAAAACTGCTGGAAGACCGGATATTCTACGGCGACAGAGGAGGGATCACCCTTTCCGGCGGCGAACCGTTGCTGCAAAGCGGTTTCTGCGCCGCGCTTCTGGCGAGGATGAAGGGGGCGGGGATCGACTGCGCGGTCGACACCTGCGGCAACGTGCCGTGGTCCGCGATCGAACGGGTAATGCCGTACACGGATCATTTCCTTTACGATCTGAAATGCGCCGATCCGGCGAAGCACGAACGGCTTACGGGATGCCGGAACGAGTTGATACTGGAAAATCTGAAAAAAATCGACGGGGCGGGAAAGAATATCGAGATCCGCATGATTCTCGTGCCCGGGTGCAATACGGCGGAAAGCGATCTGCGCGGCGCCGGGGAGATCCTCGCCGCGCTCGAACACGTCTCCGCGGTGCGTCTTCTGGCGTACCATTCGCTGGCGCGCTCCAAGTTCCGGGCGGTCGGACGGCCCGACACCATGCCGGAGGTCGAATCGCCGGATGCCGAAATGCTGGAAGAATATGCCGGGATTCTGCGCCGTCATTATTCGGGCGATATCGTGAATTCGCTGAAATGATCCGACCGGTGGTTTTGACATCGCGCGTCGGGCGGGGTATATTTCGACATGGCGTTTTTTTTCGGGGAAATGGGAGGTGGACTATGACATTCAGACCGATGTTCGCAGGCGTGCTGTTCCTTGCGGCGGCCGCCGTGCCGCTGTGTCTGCACGCGGATGCGAAATACTATCGTTACAGCGACAACCGTCAGCTTTACTACACCGAAAACAACCGGATCTACCGTTATTCGGACAACCGCCAGCTTTACTACATCGACCGCGACCGGGTGTACCGCTATTCGGACAACCGGCAGTTCTTATACATGGAAAACAACCGGATCTGCCGTTATTCCGACAACCGCCCGCTTTATTACATAGAGAACGGCCGGATCTACCGTTACAGCGACAATCGTCAGCTCTATTACATCGAGAACGAACGCATCTACCGTTATTCGGACAACCGCCAAGTGCTGTACTACGACGGAGACGATCTCAAACTGACCGTCTTCATGGTGCTCATGCTCGCCGACATGTGACCGGAGCAGCTTTTGCGAAATAGTGTTGGCACAATTTCGGAGCCTGCTGTTTCCAATTAAAACACCATGTGCGGCTTTACTTTTCGCGCGCGTGAGGATATATTAAAAAAATAGTCGTTGTATTGTAATTTTCGGGTTGATTATGACTGGCGGCAGACAAAAAATATCCACGGCATCCGGTCTGTTGGCGGCGGCGGTGGCCGTCGGCGCGGCGATGACGCTGCTGCAGCAGATCTTTTCCGTCGACATTTATCGCGATACCGCCAATGTCTACGCCTGCATGGTGCGCGCGCTGGTTCGCGGAGAATACGCCGAGGCGTTTCACCCGGGGATCCCGCAGCTGAACGTCGTTCTGGCGCTGCCCTTCACCTGGCTGGGACTGCGCCCGGAGCAGGCGCTGGCACTGGTGTCGGAGCTCTTCTATCTGGCGACGATCCCGATCCTTTATCTTCTGCTCCGGGAGTTTCTGCCCAAGACATCGTCCGCGTTCGGCGCGCTGCTGTATGCGTGCGCGCCCAAGATCATCCGCTTTTCCTGTACCGGTCTGATCGACTCCGGCAAGATCTTCTTCCTCGTGGCCGGTATATTTTGCGCCTGGTGCTTCGTCAAAGGCGGATTCCGCTCCCGGCGCTGGGCGCTGGCTTGGGGGGCGGCGCTGGGAGGACTCCTGCTCGTCCGCAGCGAGGGGGTGGGCAATGCCGCGATCCTTTACGCGGGAGTGGCGGCGATCTGGCTGTGGCGGCGGTTCCGCGAAAAGCGGCAGGTGCCCGTCGTGCCGATGCTGATCGTGCTGCTGCCGGCAGCGGCGGCGATATTGTTCCGGATGTGGTGCAACTGGCGTTTCTGCGGATATTTCATGTTCGATCTGCGCATCCACAATTGGCTGTGTCTGCTGCTGGGCAAGCCCCGGGTGGTGATCGCGGACGTTCCCGTTCCGGCGGCGCCGACCGCCGCCGCCGCGCCGTCGGTGCTCAAACTGTGGCTGGAGGTATTGGAGCTTTTCGTCGTCGGCAATTACGAGGTCTACTTCGGTTTCGCCATGTTGGGATTGGCGTTGGTGATAGTGGCGAAATTCGGGAAAAAATGGCATGTCCTCTGGCCGGATCGTCAAGTCCCGGCGATGTTCGAATGGAATGCTTTGTATTTCATCATCTGGTTGAATGCAATAGGCAATCTCCTGATCTTCAGGCTGTCCAAAATCGCCTCCTACCGTTATTTTCTGATAAACATACCGCTGCTGATCGTCTTTGCCGTGATCGCCGCCTGCTGGCTGTGGTCGTGGGGCGTGAAGCTTCTGCCCAAGTGGATGCTGGCGATTCCGCTGCTGGGCGTCGCGTTTCTGTTGGCGGTCCAGATCGAAAACGGTGCGGAAAATTTCTTTTCCGAAAAATCTTACGTCAAGTACCGCAGCGGTCTTGAGGTGGGGAAAATCATACGCCGGGAGAAGCCCGACGCGAAAGTGTGGTTCAAGCAAGCCTGTGTCGAGTGGTATTACTCCGGGCAGAAGCGGGCGGTGCCGATCGAGACCGCAATGCCGGATCCGCGGACCTTCGACGCTTTTGACTACGTGCTTATGGACAAGACGCTTGACGATGCGGAAAAAAAGACGGCCGCGATCGTCACGGCGCGTCCGGATATTGTGGAAATTCCGATGTTCGAGGACAGCACGGTTCGGTTGTTTCGCAAGATCGAGGTGAAATGACTATGGACGCATCATCGCTGACGGTCGTGATCCCCTGCTACAACGAGGAGGCGTGCATCGTTTCCACGCTGAGCGAATTGCGCCGAAACATGCCGCAGGCGCGAATCGTGGCGGTGAATGACGGTTCGACGGATCGCACGCTGGAACTTTTGCAGGGGATGGACGATCCGGATTTGGTCGTGTTGAATCTGCCCTTCAATTCCGGCATCGGCGTCGCCGTACAGACCGGGTTGATATATGCGGCACGTCACGGCGCCGGGCGGGCGGTCAAATTCGATGCGGACGGTCAGCATCCGGCGCAGGAGATTCCGCGACTGCTGGAAGCCATTGACAACGGGGCCGATTTTGTGATCGGTTCGCGTTTTGTCGAAGGCACCACCGGATTTCGTTCCTATTTCATGCGTCGCATCGGGATCCGTTTTTTCCGTTTTCTGATCGCGGCCGTCACCGGACACAGTATAACCGATGCCACCAGCGGTTTTCGCGCTTACGGACATGAAGCGCTGCTTTTCGCCGCCGAGAACTATCCGTCGTTCGACTATCCGGAGCCGGAGGAGTGCATCCTGTTTCTGCGTAACGGCTTCCGGGTGGTCGAAGTGCCCTGCAACATGCTGGAGCGTCAGGGCGGCCGCTCTTCGATCCGCTCGCTGAAAGCGGCTTATTATATGCTGAAGGTCAGTTTCGCCATGATAATGGAAAGTTTCAGGCCGCGCATCAGAAAGGGAATATGATGGGACTTGTGCAGATAATCTCCATCTGTGGCAATTCGTTGTTTTTGCTGCTGATACTCTATGCGGTCTATCGCGGTAAATTGAGCGAAGCGTATGCGATATTGTGGATCGCGGTGGCGGTGGTGATCCTGACGGTGTCGGTGTCGTCGGCGCTGCTGGAGCTTTGCGCGGCGCTGCTCGGCATAAAGACGCCGGCGTTTGCGCTTCTCGCCTGTCTGGTGATGGGATTGCTTTTGTTGAGTTTTCAGATCACGGTCGTTATTTCGGGGCAAAACCGCAAGATCGACCGCCTGACGCAGGAGATCGCGCTGCTGCGCGAAGAGCTCAACAGTAAAAAATAGGATCTTCTTCGACCGGAAATGCCGTCGGGCGGAAATGTTTTCGCTCCGGGTGGGGCGGTCGTCAAGAGGTGGTGACAGTGTCAACCGTTTCAGTTCTCATGCCGGTTTACAACGCCGGAAGATTTCTTCGGGAGTGTCTGGATTCGATACTCGCGCAGACTCGTGCCGATTTTGAACTTATTGTCTGCGACGACGCAAGTTGCGATGACAGCACCGCGATTTTGGCGGAATACGCCGAGCGTGATCCTCGGGTTAGAGTTCTGCGCAACGAACGGAATCAGGGCATCGCCCGGACGAGAAACCGGTTGTTGGAATCGCTTCCCGACGACTGCGGATATATCGCGCTGATGGACGCCGACGACGTCTGTTTGCCCGACCGTCTGGAGCGCCAGCTGGCGTTTTTGGAGTCGCACCCCGAGGTGGGCGGCGTCGGTTCGGCACTGGAGATAATCGACGAAAACTCGCAGGTCACCGGTTTCCGCGGTTACCCGACTTCTCCGGCGGAGATACGCCGGATCATGCCGTTTCGCGATGTCCTGGCCCAGCCGACGATGATGATGCGCCGGTCGGCGGTGGACGAGATCGGCGCCTACAATCCCGAATGCGTCTGCTGCAGCGACTACGAATATTGGCTGCGGATGCTGGAAAAATACGACTTCGCCAATCTGCCGGAGCCGGTTTTGCGTTATCGGATGTCTTCGACGCAGCTCAAGCAGAGCAAACTGAAGCTGACGCTCCGCACCACGTTGAAACTTCAGGCGGATTACCGGAAACGCACCCGTTCCGGTTCGGTGCGGGGTACTTTTCACAGCATCGCCGGGCATCTCCTGCTGTGTCTGCCGTCGTCGATGATACTGAAACTCTTCGAATTTCTCACCTATCGGAAGAAGAATGCAGACGGGCGGCATTAAACGTGAATTTTTCGGCAACGCGGCATTTTCGCTTTTTTGCGCGCTGATCATCGGCATATTCGCCTATCTGGTGCGGCGGACCACCGCCAACGGACTTCCCGGAAATGAATATGCTTTTTTCTACAGCATTTTCTCGCTGATCAATATCGCGATCCCGATCGTTTCGCTGGGGATTTCCAATGCGACATTTTTCGCTTTGCCGGATTTTCGCAATCAGGGGATGGAAGAGGAAGCGCGCGGAGCCTATGCGTTCTGTCTCCGATGGGTACTCGTCACCGGCGGAGCTCTGGCTCTGGTCGTTTTCCCGCTTCTGCTGCGGCTCGGAAACAATATCGAAAGATACGGGATCGAGGACAGGAACATTTTTTTCTTTCTTCTTCTGATCCCTCTGCCGCTGTACATCTCGGCGACAATGATACATATATTGAATGGCCTGAAACTGTTTTTCTTATCCAATTCATTGCTGATCTTGAATATCGCATCCGTTCTGGCGGGGGTATTTCTGTTTCAGAAACAGTATGGGCTGCGTGCGCTCTCGGTCTCGTATGCGGCGGCGGCGCTTTGCGTTTCCGGGATCGGGATATGGGTTTGCCGGAAAAAATACGGATATTCGATCACGCATCCGGTCAGCGCCGCCGTCCGGAACAGACTGCTGAAAACCGGCATCTGGCTGTTTCTGTCAGGCACCGGCTACTACTGTTTTACAGAGCTCGGCAATGTCATTCTTTATTATGTCGGGACACCCGAGGATACGATGAAATTCAATATTGCGATGCCGGTCGCCGTCATCATCCGGTCGCTGTCTGTCGTCTCCAGAATATTCGCGCCGTATTCCAACGAGCTGTCCCACCGTCATGAATACAGATCCCTGCGGTATGTCGTGCTGAGTGTGCTTGCCATAACCCTGGTCATGGCGGCTTGCGCGTGGCCGTTTTTTTCGACGTTCGGCAAAACATTGCTGGTGCTGCTGTTCGGGCAGCGTTTCGTTTCGGCATCTTCCTGCATGCTGTTATTGATCATCTGCGTATTTTTCTGGAATGCCGCCTATTTTTTCAACGATATGCTGAATTCCATGCATCACGAACATATTTCGGCCGTGCTTTCTCTTGCCTCGGCGATTTTGGGAGGAATACTTTATTTTGTGTTTTCTCTGAAATACGGAGCGGAAGGCGCCGCACTGGGGGCGCTTATCACAAGTGTGGTCTGGATGGTTTTTTCTTTCTTTATGATCCTGTTTCTGATCGGCCGCATGTCGAAACAGGATCAGTCCCCTCCGGAATAAGGAATGATATCCCGGAGCCGCATTGAAAAGCGCGGGGAAATGCCATGGTAATGTATCTTGGAAATAAACCGCACAAATCGGCAGGCCGCCGGATGACAAGCGGAAAAATTTATGAAAAACGCTGATCCCGGAAAAAAAATCTATATCCTTGAGGCAGATCCGACGCGTTTTGGCGGCATCCAGCAATTCGTGCGCAATCTTGCCGGATATCTGCCTAAAGAGCGGACCTTTCTTCTGGCATATTACCGGGATCTGGCAAAAGAAAAGGAGATCCCCGTTCCTCTGATCCGTCTCAACGGAACCGAAGACCGGTGCAAGCGGAAAAACAGCATTTATCTTTCGGGATCTTCTCTGCTGCGCAGTCTCGCCCTTCTTTTCGACCTGTTCCGCATCCGGAAAAATCTTGCGAAGATCCTGAAAGGCGGCGATACCCTGGTGGTCAACGCGGCTTCCGCCATGCTTCTGTTCTGCAGTCGAAAAGTCTTGAAGAACAACCGCATCGTCATGGTCATGCATACCGCCCCCCGCATGCTGTTCCGCCGGTCCTATAATTTCGGCGGGATATTCCGCAAATACAAGATCTCGCTCTTCCGGCGTTACGTCGATGAGGTGGTTTTGCTTTCCCCGTATGAGAAGCCGGAGCTTGAAACATGGCTTCCGCTGCAGGGAAAACGCTGCACCGTCATCCGCCATGCCGTCGAATTCCCGGAGAAACTGCCGGACCGGTATCCTCGTGCCGCCGCTGTGCTGGCAAGACTTGTTACTTTGAAAAGGATCGACCGGGTGATCGCCTGCGCCAAACTCCTGCCGGATGTTCGATTCAACATTTACGGGACAGGTCCGGAGGAAGAGCACCTGAAAGCGATGGCGGAAACACTGCCGAATGTCTGTTTCCGCGGATATACGAATGACATCGAAAATGTGTTTCGGGAAAATTCCGTGCTGCTGATCACCAGTGAATACGAAGGGTATCCCGTCAGCGGGATCGAAGCATGCGTGCATGGCCGGCCTGTCGTTTCGCTGGATACATTTCCCGCCGTCCGCGATCTGATCGAAGATCGAAACAGCGGGCTGATCGTGACGGAGCCTTCTCCGGAAGCACTGGCGGATGCGGTTCGAAATGTTCTGGCGGATCACGAAAAATTCCGGGCGGGAGCATTGGAACACCGTAAACTGTATGCGCCCGAAACGGCATGCAGAGCGTGGAATGAACTTCTACTGACAGAAACTGGAAGATGACACACTGCAAAGTATCGGTTCTGGTTCCGGTCTACAAGGTCGAAAAGCAGATCGCACGATGTGCGAAATCGCTTTTCGAACAGACCTTCGACTCAATCGAATATATCTTCGTCGATGATGCATCGCCGGATCACAGCGTCGAGGTGCTGGAAAAACTTCTGGAGCAATATCCGGGGCGCAGGGCTTCGGTCAAGATCCTGCATCATCAGGAAAACATGGGCTTGGCCAATGCACGCATCACCGCGCTTCAGGCGGCAAGTGGCGATTATGTATGGTATGTCGACAGTGATGACCGTATCGCACCGGATGCCGTGGAGAAATTATACCATACGGCAGTGACGGAAAAAGCGGATGTCGTCATGTTCGATTTCATCGATGTCTTTCCCGATGGTTCCCAGCGGAAAAGAAGACGTCCGGTCCTGCCGGGAAAGGAGTTGATCCGGCAGATTTTGCGCGGGGATTACATGCCGTCTGCGGTTCTGCTGTTTTGTGCGAGGAGTGTTTATACGGAACACTGTATCATGCCCGTCCCGCATATCGATATGGGCGAGGATTACGCAACGACTCCCCGCTTGCTGCATTCGGCCGAAAAAATAAGTTTCCTGCCTGACTGCCTTTATTATTACATCCATGATAATCCGGAAAGTTACTGCAGCCGCTGGGATCGCTCATATCTGCAGCAGCGGATCACGGCATATCAGACGCTGATCGATTTTTTTGAAAAGCATGAGTCTGAGGGATATTGGCGAGAGGCCATCCAACATCATATCGTGAGAAGCAAATGTCAATTTTACCGGTTGTACGGCAACAGCAGCAAACCGGATCCGGAGGATCTGGAAGCGATCAACCGCTGGCATTCCGAAATTTCATTTTCCGCACTGCTGAAAAAAGCCGATATCCCGTACAAACCGATCATCATCCTGGCCTATGGCAGAATGAATTTTCTGCTGAGATGTTATGTCAAGGGATGTCGCTGTCTCTATCGTTTTACGCTGAAATTGAGATCCATGACGGCATAAAAAAGCCCTCCCGCGAGGGGAGGGCGCTCGGGATCACTTCGTCGGCTTCGGAGCCTTTGGAGCATCACCGCCTTTGGCGTCGGCCGGATTCGGGGCCGCCACTTTGGGGGCCGCCTGATTTCCCGTTGCGGAGTCTTTCACTTCCGCTTTGGGGGCCGCGGGCTTTTTCGGGGCGGCGTTTTCAGTTTTTTTCACCGTCGCCGGCTTGACTTCGGCATCGGTTTTCTTCGGCGCGGTTTTGACCGTCTTGGGGCACTTGGTATCCGTTTTTTTCGCTTCCGGCTTGGCCTTGCAGGATTTGCCGCGGCAGACGAGCTTGGTCTTGACGCATTTTCCCCAGCGCCGCAGTTTGCCGGTCTTCCAGCAGTGCAGTCCGCACAGCAGCAGCACGACCAGCACCACGAGCATTATCCGTCTGCGTCTGCGACGGCGGCGGACGCGATCCTCGCGGAATCCGGCTTCCAGCGCCAGACGTTTGAACTTCGCGTCATCCGGGTAGATACCGAAGAAGGTGAAGAACCGCGAGACCTTGGAATTAAGCCGCATCGGCAGGTTTATCGCCCAGCCGGCCGCTTCGAGGAACAAGGTCAGGTTGCGCTTGCGCAGCTGCAGTATCGCGTACAGCGCCAGCGGCGCGAAGAGGATCAGAAGGATCGTCAGCACGATCTGGAACAGCTGCCACGGCGGCATGGCGATCATCGCCGACACCATGGAGGCGATGGTCTTGGCCACGTAGCTCAGCGCCGCACCGATCGCGGCGATGCTGAGCCCGCCCGCCAGAAGCAGCATGGTGCCGTTGCCCTTGCTCAGCAGGCCGCCGCTCTTGGCGGGCGGCTGTGCGGCGGGCGCGGCCGCGTTTTTGGGCGTCGTCAGCTTATCGCTCGTCTTGTCGATCTTTTCGCTCATCGCCTTTTCCGTGGACGAGTAGTCGGTGAGCTTCTGCGTCTTGCCGCCGATGGCCTGTCCGAGGCGGCGGAACGGCTCGAACACCGTCTGCCAGAAGGAGATCGGTCCGGCTACGAGATCCACGATCTTGCCGTTGTACTGTTTCCCCGTGGCGTCGATGAAAAACGCCGGCTTGCAGATGTAGATCCGCTTGAGGTCGCCGGCGGTGACGGCGGTCGCCACATATTTTTTCGCGCCGCCGGGCAGGACCAGTTCCAAGTATATGAGGCACAGATGCGATTTCACGGCGATCGACTTGTGCGCGGCAATGTTGTCGATCCACAGCGTCAGCTCGAAGGTCCGGCCGTCCATGATCAGCCTGCCGGCCTGGATCATCGACGTCTCGTTGGCCGTGAACAGCGCCTTGAAGCAGACGAAGTTGTTGAGGAACGGCCAGAGGTACTGCTTGAACAATATGATCTTTTCGAGCGTGCGGAGCTGGTTCAGCACGCCGCCGACCTGACCGTCGCGGGTGAAGAGTCCGCGCAGGATATCCGCCTGATCGTTGGCCAGACACTCTTCGAGTTTGGCTTGGCCGAGGCGGCCGATGTTGTCGCCCTGCGCCCGGGCGAGGTATTCGACGTACGGGGCGATCTCGGATTGGATGTCCGCCCACGAATCCGGGGAGAGCTTTTCGACGGCGAAGAGCTTGGAGAAGTTCTGCAGCGCTTCGCGGTATCCGGGGTTGAGTTCGCCGGAGAGATCCAGCTCCGCCGTCCGGTTCGGGGCGGCGAGCGGCGCGGAATACAAGGTGTCTTCCACGGCCAGTCTGTCCCGGATGTCCAGCGGGGGCAGATTGTCCGGATCGAGCTTGAAGCGCTTTTCGTGCGCCGGATCGAGACGCAGCAGTTCGCAGAAGCGGAAGTACTCGTCGATCTTATCCTTTACGGCGGTGAGCGAGGCGTAATAGGGCGCCGGATCGGCGTCGCGGAATTTCGGGCGCTCGGTCTGTTTGGCCCAATCCAGAAACGCGGTCGCGTCGGCGACGAATTTTTCCAGCTGGGCGGCGGTAATCCCTTCGCCGCCGCCGGAGGCGTTCAGCACCTCGGCAAAGAGCGTTTCGGCGCCGCTGTCGGCGACCGCCGGGGCGCGCAGGATACCGTCGCCGCGCAGCGCTCCGGAGGCGACCGCGTCCAGCTTGGCGGATACGTCCGCCAGACGCAGCACGCCGTCGGCGGCGAGCTCCGGCACCGAGGCGATGAAATCCAGTCTCGCCTTGCACTCGCCGTCCCCGTCCTTCAAGTCGGCGACCGCGATCTGCGGGGCCGCGTCACCGAGCGATTTCAGTTCGCGCAGGGCCGCCTGTACCGTTTTGACGGCGTTTTCCACGTCGTCGAGCCGGATGATCCCATTCGCGTCGAAGTCGAGGTAGGTCAGGAATTTGCGGTCGGCGTTGAGCGCCGCCGCCGGTACGCTGAGCGCCGCCCACAGCGCCGGATCGAGCCGCAGTACCTCCGGCAGTTCTTCCGGAGTGCTTACCCAGTATTGGTAGCTGCCGCCGAGTTTTCGGAAAATCATGATGCGCGTTTCCCCTTGTTTATTGTCATTTCGGAATCATTCGATTTACAATATAGCACACGAAACGGCGGTTCGCAACCGGTTCGCTTTTCAGCAGTCGCACAGCAGAAACACCTGCATCGCCCCGGGGCCGCGGTTTTGCCACAAAGCGTAGGGTATGGCGACCGCTTCGCAATCGGCATATTCCGGCGGGTTGAGCGAAAAGGCCCCGGAAGGTTTGGCGGTGTCGTGCCGCGCGGCGAAACGCAAGGCGACCGTACCCTCGGGAAGTCCGGGGACCGTGCCTTCGCGCAGTTCGGTATGTGCGGATATCCGCAGCGAATGGAGACGCACGCCCGGATTGTCCGCGCTTTCCACGCAGTACACGAGCGGCCCCCGCTGGATCGCCGCCCGGCCCGCATTCGCCGGAACCCGCGGATCGGCGAAACGAAGTTCCGCCTCGATCTTGAGCTGAAGCTCCATCTTGTCGCCGGTTTGCCACCGCCGCTTCATGCGCCAGTATCCGTCGCGCACCATGGCGGCGGCGTCTTCGCCGTTGAGTTTTACCGAAAATTGGCGGCACCACTCCGGGATGCGGAGCGCGATCTCGAATTCCCCGCCGCTGGCGATCGCCAGCACGATGTCGCCGGAGCAGGGGTAGGCGCCCGTGAGCTCCGCCGCGTAGTGCGGGGTGTCGATCCGCATCGCCGCGGGAACGTCGATGCGCAGGACTTCCGGCTCCGCCGCCGCGCAGAAGCGCCCCAGCTGGGGCAGGAAACGGCAATAACTCGTCGGGCAGCACGAACAGCTGAACCACTCCTGACGCACCCGCCCGAGGTTCATGAGCTCGCGGGTGGTGTCATTTACTTCCAGCGGGTTCGCGTAGAAGAAATGCCTGCCGTCCAGCGAGATGCCGCTCAAGGCGTTGTTGTAGAGCGCCTTTTCCAAGACCTCGGCGTATTTGCGCTTGCCGGTCGCGTCGAGCAGGCGTTTGGACAGCTGGACCAGCGCCATCGCCGCACAGCTTTCGGCGTAGGCGGTGTCGTTGGGCAGTGCGAAGTCGTAGGTGAAGGCTTCGCCCTGCGGGGTGGAGCCGATGCCGCCCGTGATGTACATCCGCTTTTCGATCAAATTGTCGAAGATCCGTTCGACGAGCTTCCACAATTCCGCGTCGCCGGTCGCCGCGGCGAGGTCGGCGACTCCGGTGTAGAGGTACATCGCCCGGACGGCGTGCCCGGTGGCGGCGGTCTGCTCCCTTACCGGTTTGTCCGCCTGAAGGTTTTCGAGCTTGGAGGCGGAGAGCTCCTCGGCGACCGTAAAGTAATTGGGCTCCGTACCGCGTTCGTCGATGAAATATTTCGCAAGTTCCAGATAACGCTTTTCTCCCGTGGTGCCGTAGAGCTTGACGAGCGCGAGTTCCAGTTCCTCGTGGCCGGGGTAGCCGCGCATCTGCCCCTCCGCGCGACCGAATTTTGCGGCGATGAGATCGGCGTAACGGCACATCGCGTCGAGGAATTTGCGGCTCCCCGTCGCTTCGAAGTGCGCCACGGCGGCTTCGATCAGGTGCCCGGCGCAATAGAGTTCGTGGTCGTGGTGGAGATTAGTCCAGCGTTTTTCGGGCTCGACCAGCGTGAAGTGGGTGTTGAGATATCCGTCGGCCTGCTGGGCGCTCACGACCAGATCGACCGTTTCGTCGAGCTGTTTTTCCAGCTGCGGATCGGGGGAGTTGATGAGCGAGAGAGCCATGCCTTCCATCACCTTCGCCACGTCGGAGTCCCAGTAGACGTGCGGTTTGTCCGGATCGCCGGGGCGCCATTTGAGTTCGAATGCGCGCAATCTGCCGGTATCGCGGCATTTCCGGATGCATTCGGGGATCGTTGCCGTTCTTCCCGTTTCCCGGCGCGGCGCAAGTATGCGGTCGGCAAGAGTTATCTGCCTGAGCGAATCGGAAAGCATCATATTCCCTTCCAAATGTTTTCGGTGTGTCGCGTACATACTATATCGCCGCGCCGCCGACTTGGCAATCGGTCCGGCACCGGATTTCCGGTTATTCCAGCTTGAAAGTCTGCGCCGGCAACCGGTATTGCATGTGCTTGATCATCACGGGAACATTTCCCATAACAGCCTCCTTTCTTGGTTTTGGCTGGCTATAATCTATATTGGCGCATCAATATTTTCAAGCGTTTTATTGAAAAAATGTATAAAAATTATTGATTTTTTGTATTATTTCGGCTATATTACAGGGCAGAAGATAACTCGGAGGACGCAATGGCAACGATCGGAAATACCTTGCGGCATTTTCGCCAACAACGGCGTATGACGCAAGCTGAAGTGGCGGAAGCAGCGAAAATCACCCAGGGGACATACTCTTTGTACGAGGCGGACAAAGCGAAGCCGGGAATCCGGGCGCTGTCGCGCTTGGCCGATCTGTTCGGGGTGTCGGTCGCGGTCCTGGACAACAGTCTGCTCGATGTACCGGGCTTTCAGAACACTCCCCATCGCAACACCCCAGATGCAGATTTGAATATAATTATCAATGCATGGAACGCCATTCCGGAAGACCGACGCAAGATGCTGGTGGAATTGGCACTGGCTTGGAAAGCTCCCAAATCAACCGAAAAGGCGGAAAAATGAAGGGGTGTTTGGGACTTTTGGTGATCGGCATCCTTTTTCTCTGGGTAGGTGGATGCATGATGCAAAAATTTGGATGCAGTGTACCCAAGGCGATGTTGTTGGCCTGTGCTGTTTTTTTTGGTGTGTTCATGCTCGGGTTCTTATTTGCGATGTGCTCCAAAAAGAAGCCCGCCACCGAGGCCGATGAGGAAACGACCGCACCGCAAAATATTCCGTCCGCACCGCCCGCCGATGATCCGCGAGTGCACAGAATTTTCGAACTCAACAAAGAGGTGACCGCCAAGAAGAAGGTCGACCCGGATGGAGCGATTCAGACATTGGAACAAATCGAACGCCTGCAGAGAGGAATCTCCATGCACCCCCAATATCTTTTGGACACCCGGCTCCGGAAGGCAACGATCCTTTATGAGAACGGCCGGTTCGCCGAGGCAGAGTCGCTGTTGCTCAGCGAGTTGGCCAGCGCCCGCTGCATGAAGATTTCCGAAGAGACTGTCGCGGAAGCTGACCGCCAATACCGCAATCGGCTGGACGACCTGAAACGCGACCGGGAAATCTCCGGGGAGGCCCCCAAAGACTGGGAATTGATGCGGAACGGCAACGAGTGGCCAGACTTTGAGCGCAACCTCTACTGCTCCGCCATCTACACGAAACTGCGGATATTCTACACCAAAGCGCACCGTCAGGCTCTGGCGCTCACTTTCGCTATGGCCGAAGCCTACGCCAGATATGAGAACTCAACGCACAACGCATACTGCGACAATTCGGCGCCAGATTTCACCACCGTCGAAAAGCTGTTGCGCCAACTCAAGAGCGAAGAATACATCCCGCAGTGGGAAGCGTTCCTGCTCGAATATGCCACCCCTGAACCGAACTGTGAGCGTTGTTGGGCGATGATCGACGCCATAACGGCGAATCTCAATGACGGCAAATGATCAGCAAATTGCCAGCAAATTGGTCTCGCGTGCGCGCGCGCTCTTCCTGAGTGCATTCTAAAGAGTACTCTTGTAGACTTCTATGAGTCCTCATCGTATCTATAAGAGTATGCTCTTGAGGTTCTCCTCATGGTATATCTCTGTGTGGGTACTCCAAGTACCCACACACAGAGAGAGATAATAAGAGTATCTCATGTAAATACAAGATTAGGGCTATCCTCAAAGAGAGTCCTCTCTGCATATAGGCTTGTCCCGGGGTCCGCTTATGCTACCCCCGGACAAGCCAACAGCAGAGTTTATCACACATAAGACTTGGCGAAATAAAACAGAGTGGTCAAAACATGGAACCGAAGACGAGATACCTGATCTATGCGCGGATCAGCCCGCGCGGCTCGGACTACGAAGGCGAGACCAGCATCCCGACGCAGATCGAATACTGCCGCCGCTTCGTCGCCGCCCGCGGCGGGGTGGTGGTAGGTGAGCTGTCGGACAAGTTCGCATCCGGCGGAGATCTCGACCGCCCGGCGATGCAGCAGATACTTCGCCAGCTCGCCGGTACTCCGGAGTGGGATACGCTCATCACCTACAACTTGTCGCGCCTGACGCGGTCGCCCCGGGATATGTACACGATCATGGACGCGCTGAACGACGCCAAGAAGACCTACGTCTCGGCGACCGAGCCGAACTTCGACTTTTCGACGTTGGCCGGCGAGATGATGATCGGCGTGATTTCCCATGTGAACCAGTACATGCGCAAACAGCTGGCCAAGGCGACACACGACCGCATGATGTCGATCGCCGCCCGCGGCGAATGGCCGGCCGGTCGTGCTCCCTTCGGATACCGGCGCCGAGAGCCGAAAAACAACATTCTCGCCATTGACCCGGGAAATGCGGCGATCGTCCGCGACATCTTCCGGATGTACGCCAGTTCCGACTGCGAGACTATGGCAATCGCGCGGAAGTATTTCCGCATACTGTCGAAAAATACCATATTGAACATTCTGCACAATCCGATCTACATCGGGAAAATTCGATACGGCGGCCAGGAATTTGACGGCAAGCACGAACCGATCATCGACGCGGCCACATACGCGAGAGTGCAAGACAAAATGCCGAATCCGGAATACCACGAGCGACCGAAGTCCCGCCGTTACCCATATCTTCTCGCTGGACTGCTGCGGTGCTCCTGCGGGCGCGCGCTGACGCCGCAGAGCGCCAAGAGTGGGCAGTACGCTTATTATGTCTGCGGCGATCAAATACACCGGCACGTTCGCGTTTCCGCGACCAAGCTCGACGAGATGGCCGTGGACTACATTCGCCACATTGAGATCGACAAAGAGGTATTGGACGCGGTGGTGGATCAGCTGCGCGAGGACGAGCGCATAGCGGCCCAGAAGCGCGAGCCGGAACTGCGAGCGCTGCGCGATCGGATGGCGGCGCTGGAAAAAGAAAAGCAGAACATCGTCGATACGCTGCTGTCGGACGGCCGCTTGCATCAATCCATCATCAAGACCGCAAACGAGCGGGTGGAGAAGTTGGACGTCGAGATCTCCGCCATCGCTGAAGACCTTGAACGCCTGACGCCGGTGTACAATCAGGCCGATCTGTACAAAGCGGCGGTGGAATTCGTGGCTGGGCTGAATAAATTCTCCCAACTGGTGCAGGAACAGAGCGATCCCGACACACTGCGGCTTATAATCCGGACCTATATCGACCGTGTGGAGATGCGGGAGGATGGGAGCTTCGCAGTCTATCCGAACTCGAATATAATCAGTTCGCCTAATCCAACAATTTGGCAACCCCGCCTGGATTCGAACCAGGGCTGAATGGACCAAAACCACTTGTGCTACCGTTACACCACGGGGTTGTGCTGCCGGGGATATAAAATATCACCGGGCGCATCATATTGCAAAAGCCGATATTTTGAAAAACCTGTTTTTTTGTGGTGTTTTTTTGCGAAAACGGTGTATATTATCGTCATGCGGATTCGGGGTATTGAACACGGCGGCAGGCAAATCTTTTAAGGAACGTTGACGATGCATCCAATCTTTCTGCAGATCGGCGATTTTACGATACGCAGTTACGGTTTCATGGCGATGGTGGGGTTCCTCGTCGGCTGGTCCATGCTCTCGCTCAACCGCAAACACGCCGGTCTCACCGCGGATCAGGCGTCGAATCTGGTGCTGATCGGAATGGTTTCCGGCATCATCGGCGCGCGGATATTCTATGTGGTGCTGGAGTGGAAAGAGCATTTCGCGGACCATCCGGAGCGGATCATCCGCATCGATCAGGGCGGGTTGGTCTTC
>Ga0310696_10000773_pt1 | contig 47810 bp, 42 predicted proteins | sample AusTroGonzalo_MG_4_FD_203885 | JGI IMG/M metagenome (GOLD analysis project Ga0310696, IMG submission 203885) | Bovine rumen microbial communities from tropical cattle in Woodstock, Queensland, Australia - Gonzalo_02 (v2) (version 2) | ecosystem: Host-associated > Mammals > Digestive system >... | reverse complement strand
CAGAACGCAGGTCACATCAACTGGACTGCTGAAGAAGTTGACGCTAAGTTGCACAAGATCATGAACGACATCTTCGACATGTGCGTTAAGTATGGTGACGAAGGTAAGGGTAAGATTAACTACGTTAAGGGTGCTAACATTGCCGGTTTCATGAGAGTTGCAAACGCTATGATGGCTCAGGGTATTATCTAATAGATAATTTCAACTCAATTTATAAAGCCCGCCTTTTTTGGTGGGCTTTTTTTGTGCCAACTAGGGGAAGATTATTAATCAAGCATTTATAGATGTTTTTTCCCCTTATTTTAGTTGCTATTTAGTAGTGTTATGTTGTTATTATGCATCGCAAGAGAATGAAATTTTAAAAGCGTGTGAAATTTTTATCTTGCAAAAAATGTTTGTAGGGTAAATTCCGCACTTGCTTATTGAATTTTAGATAGATATTATCGTAAATTTTATGATAAAATAAATAATATCTTTATTATTTTTGCCGATGAATTTGTAGAGATTTGTAGAGATGTCCTTTGGGACATGGAATATTTTTTTGTGAAGGTATTGCAATTTAATGATTTGAAAATAATATACTAAATTAATTAAACATGAGAGAACTTTACACTAATGTTTCTCAGAGCTTTAGCTTTGGGAACCTTGCGAAACGCCTTAGGCGGCATTCGCAGAAATTTAGGGCTGTAGTCGTGGCTATGGCTTTGATTTTTATTGCTGCTCCGTTTTACGGACAGACATGGAACTTGGTCGATATTGCCGACCTGACATCAACAGATGTATTTATGATTGTTGATACGGCAAGTGGAAACGCAATGACAAATGATAATGGAACAGGTAGTGCTCCTGCATGTCTCAGTTTGTCATTCAATGCCGACAACAGCCAGGTAACAACTGCTACAATTCCCGATAATGTAAAGTGGAATATTAGTGGTGATGATACAGATGGATATGCTTTCTATCCTGATGGCACAACAGAAACTTGGTTGTATTGCACTAATTCAAACAATGGTGTCAGAGTTGGAACAAACGCAACTAACAATAAGTTTACGTTTGATGAGAATTGGCTTGTGAACAGTGCTACCGGAAGATATGTAGGCGTTTATCTGACAAATCCAGATTGGAGATGCTATGGGCAAGGTGCTGCTAACATTGCATCTACAAGAACAGCATTTTATAAGTACACTGCTAATCTTAACACTGTTGCTACCCCGACATTCTCGCCCGAAGCAGGTACATACAACGGCACACAAAACATTACAATTTCGTGCGCTACTGCTGATGCAACTATCCGCTATACTATTGATGGAACAGAACCAACTGAAACTTCAACAGAATACACAGCAGCAATCGAAGTTTCTGCCAATACAACAATCAAGGCTAAGGCTTGGAAGGACGGACTTACTGCAAGTGGCATTGCAACGGCTGAATATGTAATCACAAACTACACTCAGCTTGATGCTCCTACATTCAGCCCTGCTGCTGGCACTTACACAGGTGCGCAGGACATTACCATTACCGCTGCCGACGGTGCAACTATCCGCTACACTCTTGATGGAACCGACCCGACAGAAACTTCAACGGAATATACCGCTGCAATTAGAATCAGTTCCGACAAGACCATTAAGGCTAAGGCATGGATGGACGGCTATCTGCCAAGCGATGTGGCTACTGCCGACTATGTAATAGAACTTCCAACTGTTACTTTCAACAAACTGGCCTCACACACTCAGATTACTACCAGCGATGTTTATATGATTGTTGATGTTGCATCGGGAAGAGCACTTACTAGTGCAAACGGAACTAGCAGTGCACCGACTGCAGTTGAAGTAACTATCGAAAACAATGCAATAACAGGAGCTATTCCGTATGCACTACAGTGGAAATTTGCTGAAGAAGAAGGTGGATATAGCATTTATCCTGCAGAAGACAATGATGTTTTGCTGTATTCTACTGGCTCTAACAATGGTGTACGCGTAGGAACATCCGAAAACAAAGTATGGGAAATAGATATTACCGATGCAGGTTCATCCTACCATGGTATGAAGAATGTTGCACAGGCCCGTTATATTGGTGTATATCAGAATCAGGATTGGAGAACTTACACAACCATCCACGATAACATAAAGAATACCCAGATTGAATTCTTCATTCTTGGTGAAGCTCCAGAATCGGCACCTGCCAACCCAACATTCAATCCTGCAGAAGGAACATTCTTCAACAGTGTTGATGTTACCCTTGCTTGCGAAACCGAAGGTGCAACCATATACTACACTCTCGATGGTTCAGACCCGACAGATGCTTCAACCGCATACACCGAAGCTATTCATATTACCGAAACAACCACGGTAAAGGCTATCGCAATAAAGAATGCTCTTTCGAGCGAAATCGTTTCGGCAACCTACACTATTTCAAATATTGAAACTGTTGCTACTCCTGTTATCACTCCAGAAGCTGGCAACTATAACACACCGCAACAGATTACTATCACTTGTGCTACCGATGAGGCTTTGGTTTACTACACCATTGATGGCACCGACCCGACTGCTGAATCGACTCCCTACACCGAGCCATTCACTCTTAGCGCTTCGGCTACAGTAAAGGCTATCGCAGTAAAGGAAGGAATGAACAACAGCCAGATTGCTTCGGCAGCATACACAATGCCTGCATTCCTCGAAAACCTTGCTGCAGTATATTCAACTGCAGCCAACGACCAGTACAGGGTTACGGGAGACGTTACATTTATTTTCAGAAATGGTAGAAATATTTTCGTAATGGACGAAACTGCCGGAATGCTTATTTACGACAATGCTACATCGGTTGTTACAACCGAATATCAGGAAGGTGATGTTATCAGCGGAGGAATTAGCGGCAAGACTTCTATTTATAGAGGTTTGTACGAAATAGTTCCAACGGCTAACTTGGAAGCATCTACAACAAATACTGGAGCAATAGTTCCTGCTATTGTAACTATCAGGCAGATGGTCAACGGAAACGACTACACCTCGAAACTTGTGACTTTGCAGAACATGACAATCACGGCAATAAATGGTGCTAGCATAACTATTTCGGATGGCGATACAACAACGGTTATCCGCGACCAGTTCAGCGTTGTTGACGAAGCTAATTATGCTGTCGGTGATGTAATTACAGTAACAGGTTTGGTTTCTATCTACAATACTTTCCAAGTTTATCCGCGTACAGCAGAAGACATTACTATGATTGCTGCACCGACCTTTACGCCCGAAGCTGGTACATATAATACAACGAGCGTAACCGTTACCTTGGCTTGCGAAACTGAAGGTGCAACAATACATTATAATATTGAGCCTAACGATGCTCAACTCGAATACACCGAACCGTTGACATTCACCGAAACGACTACAATATATGCTTATGCGATGAAAGATGGTTTGCGTAGTGCAGTTGTAATGGCAACCTACACCATCACCGATATGGAAACTGTTGCAACTCCGACTATTACTCCTAATGGTGGCGAATTTGAGGAAAGCGTTGAAGTAACTTTGGCATGCGAAACTGCCGATGCTGCAATCCGCTACACAACCGACGGTACTGACCCGACAGCAGAATCGACTCTTTACACAGAAGCTTTAACATTTACAGAAACAACTACCGTAAAGGCAATCGCTGTAAAGACAGGAATGAACAACAGTGCAATCGCAGAGGCTACTTTCACAAAATTGGAGCCTGTTGTTCCTGTAGACTACACCCGCATCACATCACTCGACCAGTTGCAGGACGGCGACAAGGTTATTTTCGCTGCTCGTTACGACAATGAAGCAACACACTACTTTGTTGCTCCGACAAGAATTGCAAGCAACAGATTCAATGGTGTTGCAGTAGAAGCTGAAAATGAAATCATTACAACAGATGTTGACTCAGTTGTATGGACAGTAAAGATTGCAGGCGATACATATAAGTTTGTAAATGCATCAAACGACACTCTTGGTTATGGTACTAGTGGCACGGCTTTCACAAGCACATCAAACAAGGAATGGACTGTTGCAGAATATACAAATGTTGCAACTGCATTAGTTGCTGGATATACTGGTTATAAGATTACAAATGTTGGAAATGATGGACGTTCGGTAGCATTAAATGTAAGCAATAACAATGTATTCGGTGCTTATGCTAACAGCAATGCAGAAAATAATAATGCTGGAAATTACAACTTCGCCCTCGACTTCTTCGTTGATCTCAGCGATCACACTCCAATAGTTGCAAGACCTACAATTACTCCTAACGGCGGTAACTTTGAGGAAAGCGTTGATGTTACTTTGGCTTGCGCAACCGAAGACGCTGCAATATACTACACTTTGAACGGAGAAACTCCAACAACAGAATCTACTCCTTATGTAGAACCATTCACTCTTGAAGAAACCACTACCGTAAAGGCAATCGCTGTTAAGGAAGGCATGACCAATAGTGCAGTTGCAGAGGCTATCTTCACTAAGGTTGTTCCAACTGCAGCAACTCCAACCATCACTCCTAATGGTGGCAACTTCGAGGAAAGCGTTGAAGTAACTTTGGCTTGCGAAACCGAAGATGCAGCCATTTACTACACAATTGATGGTACAGACCCGACAGCAGAATCAACTCTTTACGAAGCAGCATTTACACTTACTGCAACCACTATCGTAAAGGCAATCGCTGTTAAGGAAGGTTTGGCTAACAGTGTAGTGGCAGAGGCTACATTCACAAAGGTAGAACCGCCAGTTGTTGTAAACTACACTCGTATCACATCACTCGACCAGTTGCAGGATGGTGACAAGCTTATCATTGCATCACGCTACGACGAAGACGAAACTCACTACTATGTTGCTCCTTCTAGAATTACAAACAAACTTAACGGTGTTGCAGTAACAGTTGACAACAACATTATTTCAACCGATGTCGATACAATAGTTTGGACAGTAAGCATTGAAGGCGACAACTACAGGTTTACAAATGCTGCTGATGCAAATCTTGGTTACGGTAGCTCAACAAACTTCTCAAGTTCTCAGAATCCTGATTGGAATGTTGCTGAATTTACAGCTCAAGGTCTTGTTGACAACTGCTCAGGATATAAGATTACAAATGTTAGTACCCTCAATGAAAGTAGTGTAAGGGCAGTTGCTTTCAAGTCAGGCACAAATGTATTTGGCGCTTATGCAACAAGCAATGCAAATGGCGATGAATACAACTTTGCTCTCGATTTCTTTGTTGACTTGGGTGATAACATTCCTACAGTAGCAACTCCAGTATTCACACCAGCTGCTGGCTACTACGGGGAAGCTCAGAATGTAACAATCACCTGCGCAACCGAAGGCGCTACAATTTACTACACAACCGATGGAACTGTTCCTACAAACGAATCAACTCAGTACACCGAAGCAATCGCAGTTAGCCAAAACACAACAATCAAGGCTATTGCATACGTTGGCGAAGAATTCAGCTTTGTTGCTACAGCAAGATACACTTTCCCGAACTTCGTGGAAAATATAGCTGCTCTTTATGAAATCGAAAATACTGCAGAAACATACATTCTTACTGGTGATGTAACATTCGTTTACCGTAACGGCAAGAGCATTTATGTAAAGGACGCAACTGGTGGCTTGCTTGTTTTCGACCAGAGCAACAAGATTACAACCGAATACACCGAAGGTGATGTAATTTCTGGTGGTATTACTGGTAATATCAGCATCTATCACGGAATGCTTGAGTTTGTTCCTACCTTCAACACAGCAACATCAACACAGAACACTGGCGCGGTAGCTCCTACAGTTATAACTGTGGAACAGCTTCTCTCAAACGCATACGTTTCGCAGCTTGTAAAGGTTGAAAATGTAGCCGTTGAAACTGGTGCTACCTACACCGAAGGTCAGACTGGCGACAATGTAACATTCTCGCAGAACGGTAGTTCGGCATTGTTGAGGAACAACTTCAAGACTCTCGATATGACAATCGGTGACAACACCAACTGGGATATAACAGGTTTCGCTGCAATTTACGATGAAAATATCCAGATATTCCCTCGTAGCAACGAAGATGTTACTATCGTAACTTCTGTTGAAGAACTTGCTTCTGAAATTGCAATCTATCCTAACCCGACAAGCGACATCGTTAACATTGTTACAAATGGCAATGCTCAGCGTGTTGAAATAGCAAATGTTGACGGACAGGTTGTTTCCAACGAAGCAGTTTCTTCTGATGTTGTAACGATTTCTCTCGAAGGACAGCCAGCAGGCATGTACTTCGTAAGAATCTACACAGCAGACGAAGTAATTGTAAGAAAGGTTACGAAGTTCTAAATTGTCCAGATTTTAGATAGCGGAAAGGTCGGGCTTAGGCTCGACCTTTTCTATTTTTTATTCTCAGAAAAACGTGGGAGTCATCCTGAACTTGTTTCAGGATCTGACCACGTTTTTTACCTTGTTACGTACTCAAATCTGTCTATCTGTGTTACACCCATTTCCTGAAGTAATATAATCGAGCCTTCGCAGTCGGCATTGGTGTTGAAGTTGGGAATGAGCGGCACGCGTACAATGATGTGTTCTGAACCTTTTGCAGAAATAAGCCAGCGGAGATTTTGTAGGCTCTGGCGGTTGCTACGAGTAGTGTATGCTTTGTAAATCGCTGGGTTGGTATCTTTTATGTCGACAATAAAGTCGTCGACGACTTCGGCTGCTATTTTGACCGACGAGTGTGGTACTGCAAGCGAAGTTTCGGCTGTAATTTTCCACGCATCGCCACAAAGTTTGCGGAATTCACGTATAAAATCGTTTCTCAGTAGCGGTTCTCCACCACCAAAGCAGATGCCTCCGCCAGTGTAGAGAAAATAGATGTTGTCGATGCGGACATGGTCGAAAAGTGTCTGGGGAGTGTAGTGCGGAAGATTGTTCGTCTTTCCAAAGCAGGCAGGATTCAGGCAATAGCGACAATGCAGCGGGCATCCGTGGAATGCTGCCAAAGTGGTAACACCTGTGCCGTCGATATTGATGCGATGTCGCGAAACTCCTATGAATGGGACAGCTTCCAAAGGCTATTCCTTTTTGTCGTCGGAATTTTCTGTTGGATTGCTATAGTCGGGAACCTTACCCCTAAGTGGAGGATCATCCATATCTATAGGTTTGATTATATGGTCGAATTCTGTTTTTGCTGAGTCAATTTCGGGACCATTTACGGGAATAATACCCATCAGAGGTTCGTGTATTTCGGGTGATTGGGGCACAGTGTCAATAGTTGTCTGGTGAGTAGTATTTGGATCCGCGATTTTTCCTCGTACGGGCACATCGCCTACAAGTTGGTGTCCGCCAGTGTGACAGGCTGCCATACTAAGTGAAAGCCCTGCTATGGCTGCTGCTTTGCCGAGTATGTTCATTTTGCCTTTTTTCGACAATTCCTGCTCAATGTATTTTACCTCGGCTTCGCAATGCGGACAGGTGCCGTTGCATTCTCCCTCGAAAGTACATTCTGTCTGTTCAAGTGGAATATTATTCTCGTCCGCAATGTTCTTGCGAACCTCTTTCAAGTATTTGCAGATATTTTTACCGTTGTTCATTATAGTGTCCCGAGTTATAGCGTTTCTAAGGTTTGATTTGTTTGAAAATTTGATGATTGTACGAGATTCAAGATGAACAAAAATTATGTTCTCGTTACTTTCATTGTTTTTGTTGATTGCTCTGGTTCCTTTGATTTCTTCTTTTTCTTAAAGAACGAGAACAGGCCTTTTAACCTTGAGAAAAGGCTGACAGCTGTGCTAACCGTACCAATTGTCGCGCCTACATTTCCTAAATTCCCTGCATTTCCGATATTTGCCGATGGAATGTGTCGTCCCGACATGGCGGCCATTCCTGCTATACTTGAGGCAGCACCCATACCTGAATTTAATCCCGGCTTTGGCGTATTAATGTTTTCTGTAATGGCTTGGGAATAGGCTCCCGATATTTTTTCGTTAATTTTTTCGTCCTGCATGTGTGCGTTGAAGTCGTTCATGTCCGAACATTGCTCGCCAAGTTCGAGTATGCGGTTGTAAAGATTCTCCACTTCATCGTAGTGTTTGCCTGTGATATTCTTGCTTTTCAAGTCGTCCACGTAAAATTTGTATCCATTTGTGTACGAATCAAGCACCGATTTGTCTATTGCCATATCTTGTTTCTCCTTTTTGTTTCTGTTAATGATGTTTTTTATTATCTATAGTGTTATTCAATTCTCTTCAAGTCTTTGACTTGCCGTGGCATATTGTTTATAAGTTACATGTGTCAAAATTAAAGAAAAAATGATAAATAGAATAATCTTGGTTATAATTTTTGTAAAAGTTATATTCAGATGTATTTTTCCCCTGCTTATTCTTCTACGGTTTCGATTAAAAAACTGACGGGTCGGAATCCGTCGTTGCATGAAATCATTGCTGAAAACGGATTTTTCATCCAACCATCATAGAAATTTCCACGTCCATTGGCAAGCTCACCAACAAACCATTGCATTGATTCCCATGCACTAGTGCATAGCCCTTCGGGTTTTTGTCCATCTGTGGAAATCCAGCTTTCGCCTTCGCATATATCACATGCATGTTCGATAGGATTTTCGTATTTTGCAGAAAGATCCGGATAGGAAGCTTTGCGTATGACTGTGATTTTTACTTTTTTCATTTGCGTTTACTTTTTTTGATTCCAAGTACACACCATCTTACAAATGGTATACGACTTATTATTTCATTGAGTGCTGGCGGGATTGTCAATACTGCTGACAAAAGAAGGATATATATTGCAAATGGCTGGAGTTCGGTGTATATTTTTAGCATATATCCTAGGCTGGCTACAACTAGGTAGTGCATTACATATATTCCAAAACTCGACTTTGCCATGTACGATGTAAATCTTGATGTCTTGTCGAACCATTTGGCAAAACAACCAATGGTTGCAAGTATGGTTGTCCATGCAAAAATGTTTGTAAACCAGTTTTTTAGTATTATAGGATCTGTGTCGTTTTGACCGTAGGTTATGATGGCGAATATTGTTCCGCAAACTATCGATATTGCCAGCATCGGCAGGCATATATGTTTGACAAGTTCAATGGTTTTGTCGTGAGAAAAGACAAAATATCCTATCAGGAAAGCGATTAAATATTCGACAGGCCTGTACAGGTTCCATAAGCCTTCTCCAGAGTTAGGGTCGGGATAACTGATGTTTGTCTGTGTTGCGCCAAATATTAGCAAGTACCCGCCAAAAACAATTATTAATGTGCCAACAGTATTATTGACCTTATGGTTGATAAATTTCCCGAATGCAGAATGGAGATTGTCTCCGCCTATAATTTTTATTAATACAAGTAACAACGAGAAAATCCATAAGTCCTGAATGAACCACAAAGGTCCTGTGCCAGAAATTGCACAAGCGATATATCTAGCTTCGGCAGGGATTGTTTGTATCTTGTCGGCAATGCCTTGCGATATGCCAGCCACTTGTATGTTAAAATATCCTGTCATCCATTGGAAAACAAGAAGTCCGATAGTGGCGGGAACAAGCAATTTCCGTGTCCTTACTTTTATAAATTCCTTGTGAGTGCAATTTTCAAGCGCAAATTTCGAACACATTCCTGCAACAACGAAAAGCAACATCATTATCCACGGATATATCAGTGGCATTATTGAGTCCTGAAGCTGTTTTTCCTGAAATCCACCTATACCGCCAATCACGCCATTTGCATTGTAGAAATAAAACACATGATAAATCAGTACAATTATTACTGTTGACCACCTCAAGTTATCTATCCAATGTTTTCTCATTTCAATCCTGTTGGCAATTTAGTTTCAGGTCGTCTGTCTGCTCTTTCTTTGGTAGCTTTTTTACAACTTCGGAGAATGAATGTTTTACTAGCCTGTATAGCATTTCATCATCAACGTCACGGTTGAACCATATTTGGTTCCAGTATTTTTTGTTCCAGTGGAATGCAGGTTCTATTGCCAAGTAATGGTCGCGGAGTTCTATAGCGTATCCAGGATCGCATTTTATAACGGCAAGTTCAGGATTGTCGAGGCTGATACAGGCAAAAATATGTTTTTTTATGCGAAAAACCAGAACTGTATCATCAAATGGGAAATCCTCTGTAGCTTGGGGATAGGAGAGGCAATGTTCTCGAAACTTTTCTATGTCCATCTTATTTGTCCTTTGAGTATTCGTTGAGCATGATGTTTATTTTTTTCAGGCATTTTTCCTTCGACATCGCGTTTGGATTTGTTCCAGGAACTCCTTGAGGAATGGGCTGGCCAATTTGTTCGAACAACCAAACCCAGTAGGGGGGGAATTCTCCGTCGTTAGACTTGAAATTCATAGGAGCTTCAGTAAAGATATGTTCGCCCTTGTCGGTGATATACGAATTTCTCACAAGTTCGCTGCAATATTGTTCTTTGTTGTCTGGTTGAAAGTAGAGGTCATAGCCACGTCCAACGAATTTTTTTGCATTCTCTACATATTTTGCAGCATTACTATTGTCTGTAAGTCGCATGATATCAAGTCGGGGCAGAGATCCGTCGCTCAATGTGAAGTCGCATAAAAATGTGTCGAGCGGATGACGGTCGACACCATGTTTTAGCGTAGCGTCTATTATCCAAACGCTGTCGTTAGCCACCTCTGCTATTGCTACATGTATGTAGTTTATTCCAATGCTGTCGCCTGTTGCCGATACAATTCCCGAACACATGTCGGTAGTATCGGTGACATTGTAGTCCAAGGGAAGTCCTACAAACACGAGGTCACCATTTTGAATGCCATCGCTATTGGCAATGTTTGTACAATTATTTTCGTCCTGAGAGCTTTCCTCTTGTTGTTTTTCGTTGCAACTTGTTGTTATTGCTGCAATAGCGATAAAAACTAAAATTAATACATTTTCCAGCGATTTCATAGTGTAAAAATTAAAAATAAGTTATTTTTCATATTCCACTTCGGTCAAGAATAACCCGTCGGCGGGAACAGATTGACCAGCTTCGCAGCGGTTCTTCGATTCGATTATGCGGCAAAAATCTTCCACGGACAGTTTTCCCTTGCCGACTTCAACCAAAGTGCCGACAATTGCTCGTACCATATTTCGCAAAAAACGGTCGGCAGATATATGGAATACAATCAGATCATTGCATACTTCGAAATCGGCACGGCATATACGGCAGTTGTTGGTCTTAACATCGGTGTGCAACTTGCTGAAGCTTGTAAAGTCAATGTAGTCAAATAGCTGGTTTGCTGCTTCCTGCATCTTGGCTACGTCGAGAGGACAACGCACATACCACGAAAATCCTTTCAAGAAAGGGTTCTTCCGCTGCGTAATGACATATTTGTATGATCGTTTTGTGGCATCGAAGCGAGCATGGAAATTGTCGGCAACATGCTTTATGGAGAATACCGAAATGTCGGAAGGCAGCAATCCGTTTAATCTATCGGTAAGCTTTTCGTCAATTTCGGCTTGGGCATCAAAATGTGCAACATAATATTCGGCATGGACGCCAGTATCGGTACGTCCGCAGCCAGTAACCGAAATCTTTTCGCGCAAAACTTTCGACAGGGCATCTTCCAAAGTTTCCTGCACCGAAGTCGCATTGGGTTGCGATTGCCACCCATGATAGCATGTGCCAACATACGAAAGATCAATTCGATAGTGCATAATTCTACTGCTTGCTTATCTTCAACGTATGGATTTCGTCATTAACATGAAGCCTTACTACATAGATTCCTGATTTTAGCTCGGATCCAAACACAATCTGACTGTCCGACGAATTTCCTGTCGAAACAATTCTTCCCAATACGTCTACAACTTCAAATGCAACATTTTCGTCATCAGCAACATCAAATGTTATTGTAATTTCATCTTCAAACGGATTTGGGAATGCAGAAATGTTTGAAATGATAGATTCTTCAGCCATTACAGGTGGGTCAACAGGATCGTCGGAACCGCCACAACGTACTATATTGGAATAAATTCTATCGTATGTAACATCGCCCGAAACTAGCGGATGGCTCATCTTTAGCATTATACGGTAATATGTGCCACCTTCGAACTGGTTCATCTGAATGTAATTGTAGGTGGTGAAAAGGACGGAATCCACGATTTCCATATTATCCGGCGAATCACCTGCAAGAATATATGAGAAAGTCTCTGTTATGCCCATATACGGACTCCAGTTGAGGTTGCACACATTATTGTTGTCGCAAATGGCAGCGAGCACTATCGTGCGATGGAAAGTTTCTACTTCGCTTTCGTCGCCACAGTTGCTCATGGTTGTAACCTTGTACGCATAGTATCTTTCCGAAGCATCAACAGTAGTATCCTCGTACATTGCTTCCGAATTGAAGCCTATGCTTGCGATGAATGCAAACCCATTTCCCGAGTCGCGGTAAATCTTGTACGATGCTGTTCCTTGGTTGGCTGTCTTGTTCCAGCGCAGCAATACCGTGTTGTTTTCTGTTACTGTAGCCATTGCAAGCTTGTCGCCTGTATAAGGAGTGCGGATTGAAACGTTTACGGCATCATACGAGCGGCATCCTTGATTGTTGGTTACTGTTACGGAGTAGTCGTTTGCTTCGCTTACGGTAATTGTCTGCGTTGTCGCTCCGTTGCTCCATTGGAAGGATGAATAATTGCCGGCATCCAAAGTGAATGACTGTCCTTCGCATAGTACTATGTCGCTCCATGCTCCAATAAACGGCATTTCGGGTTCGTTTATTACAGTTTCGAGTGTTGTTTGGCAATTGTTGCTGTCGGTAGCGGTAATTGTATAATGTCCAGCTTGAATTGAAGTTGCAGAGTTTGTCGAAGAAACGTTTCCGCTCCATGCAAACGAGAATCCAGTGCCGTTTCCACCGTCAACAATGATGGCAATGGAGCCTGTGCCACCGTTACATTGTGCATCGGTTACCGCTATTTCAAAATTATGAGCAACGGCATCTTCTACAGAAATCTGAACGGTGTCGGTGCAGTTGTGGCTGTCTTTCACGACAAGCAAATAATTGCCTGCTGCAACATTCTGATATTGAGGTTGTACGCATACTGGCGAGTTTGGATTTTCTGTCCTGAACCAGAAATATTGTGCGTAAACTCCGGATCCCCCGGTTGCCGAGGCAGAAAGAACTGCATTGTCGGCTCCTGCGCAGGAGATAGGAGTGATGTCTGGTATCGCGACAAGCTCATCAGGTTCTGTAATGGTGGTTGAAAATGTCGCTGTACAGGTGTTTGCGTCAGTAACAACAAGCGAATATCCGCCTGCAGAAAGGTTTGTCTGGTTGGCTTCTGCTGTTTGTCCGTTCCATTGGTAGGTGTATGGTTCTGAGCCTCCCGAAACCGAAATTGAAATAGAGCCATCGTTTCTGCCGTAGCAGCTTATATTTGTCGCATTTCCATTGACATTAAGTGCGGTTGGCTGCGAGATACTTGCCGTTGCAATTGCAAAGCAATCATTTGCATCGGTTATCGTTACCAAATAGCTGCCAACTGGAAGGTTGGTTCTGTTTGCTGCATCGCTGTTGTCGTTCCAATGGTAGGTGTATTGCTGTGTTCCGCCAGTTACAGTCAGTGAAATAGATCCATTGTTTGCTTCGTAGCAAGTAATGTCTGTTGGATTGGCTTGTGCCGACAATATTTGAGGTTCTGTTACTGTGTATGCGTGAGTTACTGAGCAGGAATTTCTGTCGGATACAGTGCATGAATATTCGCCAGCAGCTAGATTTGCTAATGATGCTGTTTCTGCGTTGTTGCTCCAAGTGTAAGTATATGGCGAAGTTCCTCCTGTAACATTAAGTGTTATCCTTCCAGAATTGTCGCCGTTACAAGCCAAATTGTCAATGGTTTCGGAAATTGTGATTTGTGCCTTTGCTGCTAATGTTGTGGCAAACGATCTTTGGCAAGTAGAGTTTGTGATTGTAACAGCATAATTTCCAGCACTTAGATTTGTACGTTCTGTAAGTGTAGTGTTTGAATTTTCCCATACAAGCGATGAGGTTTCAATTCCCGAAAGGGTTAGGCTTCCAGTTTCACCGTAACATTCAGGTTGAACGTATGTCAGGCTTTGATTATATAGCGAGGTGCCATAATTCACAAATACTACGGAGTCGGCGATTATTTTTCCATCGGAGTTTTTGGCCAGTAGATGCTTGTATCCTCCCGATATGTTTGTGAAATTTCCGTTGGACTGCCAACTTTTTCCATTGTTTATTGAATAGGATGTTGCTCCGCTTGTCGTGGCTGTAAGACTTGCATTGTTGCTGCCGTCGCAGGTTTCGGGTTGCGAACTTATTGTAAATGTGGTATTTGTGAAAATCTTGATCTTTGCAACTGTGCCGTCACTACGTATTGCCCATATCACATCGTTTCCTGCCGAAGCAATGCCAGTATAGCTGCCTGACATTACATTGCGCCACGAATCTGAATATTCGTAGATGACACCATTGGAAGTGAGAATATAAACGTTGTTGCCGCAAGCTGTTGCAGAAAGTATTGATTCGGAAAAGCCTCCCGGTATTTCTGTTGTAGTTGGCGATGCCGATGGGTTGAAACTTGCGATTCCACCGTTGATGGTGATGAATACATTTTCAGAAGCCGTCTTTACAAAGCGTGAATTGGCGTTGAGAGAAACGCTAATCGGAACTTGTTCCAATGTTCCATTGTTGATTCTATATACCGAATTGCCAGCAATAGCATAAATGCCGTTTGAACAAACAACATCCTTGATTGCCGACGCACTTTCAATCGTATCAACCACCGCGCCACCTACAAGTTTCAATATTCCAATATTGGTTGCTGCGTAAACAGCTTCGCCATAGTCGGCAATAGCATTGACATTGATTTCTGCTGCAGCAGTGATGTTCCATCCAGCCTTGTACAAAAGTGAATTGTCTGTTCCTATCCAAGTTGTATCGTTGTGTATGCACATAGTATTTACGTTGAGGTTCTGCAGGTTGCGTTTGTGGGAAGTCCAAGTGTAATCCGATATTATATTTATTCCAGAATTACCTGCTATGCAAACGTTTTCAGCATTGTCGCCCCATATAAAATTTGGAGTGTGGTTTAGCAATGTGCGGTTGGTATGGTATTTTTCGGCATTGCCGTTAAAATCCATAATTGCAATTCCATTCTGGAAATCGGAGCACCAGATTCTTTTGTTTTGTGGACCGCACACCAGCAGCGCATTTGACGAGACCTTGTTGTTCAGCATTTCGCATGATGTTCCGTTGTAACGGTAAACTCCATTGAGATTTCCCAAAATAATGTTTTGTTCATAATCCTCGCATATAGCAGCTGCGCCTTCCGATATGCCGTTTAGCGTAGTCCACGAATTGTAGTCATACGACTTTATTCCATGATCTGTTGCTGCGAGTATATCACCATTGAACCGCTGAAGTACCCCATATACCGGCATGCCGGAGAATACATCGGAGAAAGATTTTATCTTTCCATTATTGCATATTTCAACAAGGTTGCCGTAGCAACTTATCCACACGTTTTGCGACCTGTCTACATAAATGCCTGTTATTCCGTTGGAAAATCCATAATTGTCTGAAATCTGGGTTGTTGAACCTGCTTCACACATAAATACGGCGTTGTTTGTGGTAGAGTACCACATTTTTTCATCGGATGTGACTGCAATGTTTTTTATATTGGTTCCCGTAAATTCAGTTTGCCATGCATTGTTGTTTTTTATCGAAAGGCCTGTAGTTGTAGCTACATAAATTTTGCCGTTGGAAGCGACAAAAATGTCGTTTACAGAGTTTCCGATAAGTCCGTTGCTGGTGTTTGTTACGGAAAATACCGAACCATTGTACGAAACAAGTCCGTTGGTTGTCCCTAGCAGGATGTTGCCATTGGCATCTTGAGCCAGGCATGTGATAGTATCGGACGGCAGAACGGATTCGTAACCGAAAATGGTGATTGATTGTCCGTATGAACTTGTTAATGCCATGAAAATCATGGAGAATATAAATAAAATATTTCTCTTCATAACATAATAAATTTGTATTTGACGCGAAAGTATTAAAAATATTGAAACCTAGTAAGGGAGCACTATTTTTTTTGCTAACATAAATTATTTAATTGGTAGCAATGATATTTTACGTAAGTTTGCACCACTGATGGAAGAGACCAAAATAATATCGTTGCTGCCTAAGTTCGACACTACATTTTTCGAACGATATGCCAAGATTGTGCTTGTTGATTTGCTTGGCGACAAGTATGCCAATCTTGTTAACCGTGATCGTCCAGACTTGCAGGATATCGATGCAGGGATTGGCATTGAGGTAACTCGGGCAATGGTAACAGGCCGGAGCGATGCTATTTCTCTTATTACGGACATGTCTGGAAACGAGGATATTTCAGACTGCGACATCGAGCGAATTCGTTGTTTTGGCTATAGTTATGGTATTCATCGTCGATTGATGGGGCAAATAGAAAAGGATTTCTGGTCGTTGGCAATTCCATTGAGGCGCATAATCGAGAGCAAGGTGAGCAAAGTAGCAAATGGATTCTATGGTAGCTTTGACGAATTCGGGTTATTTGTTTTTTCAAAAGAGGAACTTTCGCTTGAATATGCTACACAGACAATGGATTACACAATTGATATACAGAAGAATAATTTGACCCGATATGCCAATATGTTTATTTTTGATACGCATTCGCTCTTTGTCTGTGACCTCATAAACGACATAATAACGCAAATAGGAGTGGGGGCAAGCCAATGCGAAGAATATTATATGCTATCGTTGAAGAATGATTGATACTTCTCTGTGTATAAATAGGTTATGGCCTATTCTGTACTTTCAGTCCAAATAAAAATGGAAATAGGAGAAATAATTTTTTTATTTCTGCACAAAAAATTATTTTTGCGTTTTCGGAACATGATTAGAAACTTAAAATAAAATAAAATGAAAAAGAGTGTATTTTTAATGTTAGTTGTAGCATTTGTATTCTCATTTGTATCGTGTGGTTCGATGTCGAATATAGCTTCGTCGGATACAACAGCTAAGACTATGGGAACTTCCTGCGGGTCGGCTCTCGCAAATCTTTTCAAGTCTTATAAGGCTGCCGGAAATAAGCTTAACATGAATGATGCTACGGTACTTACAAGTGCAATTGCAGTGTCAACAAGTATTTCAGGATTGAAGCAGAATGCTAAGGATGCTAATTACCGCAAATCTTACATAGCAGGTATGATTGCTGGATCGGCAGGTTTGCTTACAGAAACCAAGGCTGCTAATGTTTACGATGGTTTGGTGACATCATCTAATGCGTTGTCAAACATTAATACGTCATCGAGTGAGACAACGTTGACTTCTGCAGCGAGTGCGTTGACAACTATTCTTGGTTTGATCAAATAGACAGACATTAAAACGAAACAAAGGAAGCGGGGTAACCCGCTTTTTTTGTTGAGTATAGTTTAGTTGAACAGATATGAAAATTTTGGTATATTAAGAATTATTATTGTCCGCTAAAAATTAATAGGTCATTCCACAACCTTTAGCTCACGCAGCGAAGCAAGTAAAGCAGAGAGAACCGACTAAGGAACGTGTCGTGTGAACTCGCTTATGCGGAACTTTCTCATGAGCCAAAGGCGAATAATCTCCTTGATTAGTAATATTGTGGGAGATTTCGGATAGCAGTCTTCACAACGCTCCCCGTTCCGTATCGCGTGTTACGACTAGCTTCCGAAATGACACACCCCCTTTATTAATGTTGTAGTATAAACGCTTGATAATATTGCGATTATATGTATTATCCTTTTTTTAGCGGACACCAATAATTAAGAATATCACTCGATCTATTAGGAAAATATAATATGTGGGTGCTGCTTTTTTTGAAAAATGTAGTTATGCTTTTCTGTTGAAATGGCATGAATGTGTTGGTATTCAGTAGATTGTGTAATTTTAATTGGATGGATAAAAAATGTGAACAAAATTTTGTGGATTAAAAAAATAGCAGTACTTTTGCAGTCCGTTTTTTAAGGAAATTTATTTGTAAAACATAAAAAAATATAGACAATGAAAAGGACGTTTCAACCTTCACAGAGGAAAAGAAGAAACAAACACGGTTTTAGAGAAAGAATGTCAACCGTTGAAGGACGCAAGGTTTTGGCAAGAAGAAGAGCTAAAGGGAGAAAGAAACTTACAGTTTCTGACGAACCTAGACACAAAAGAAGATAGTAATAATAGTTTTATTGTTTTTGTCGAGCATAATTATCCATTTGGTTGGGTGATTGTGTTCTTTTTTATATATAGTCAAGATGGGAAAACTGAAGAAATTAGTCGGCGATACCGCTATTTACGGGCTTAGCAGCATAATCGGACGATTCCTCAACTACCTGCTGGTTCCGCTCTACACCTACAAGATTGCAGCCGAGTCGGGCGGATACGGAGTTGTTACCAACATCTATGCCTACACAGCCCTGATCCTTGTGATTCTGACTTTCGGAATGGAAACCACTTTCTTCCGTTTCGCCAACAAGGAAGGGGTGAATCCTCTCAAGGCGTTCTCCACTTCGCTGATTTCGGTAGGTGTTGTTGCATTTGCTTTTATAGCGTTATGCTCGGTATGTCTGCCTTGGATTTCCGGTGCGCTTGGCTATGCCGATCATCCCGAATACATTGAAATGATGACGATTGTGGTGGCAGTAGATGCATTCCAGGCAATACTGTTCGCATATCTGCGCTATCAGAAGCGTCCAATAAAGTTCGCCGCGCTGAAACTTTTGTTCATATTCTTAAATATAGGTATGAACCTCTTCATATTCCTGCTTGCACCAAAAATGTGCGAATGGTGTCCGTCACTTATGGGATGGTACAGCCCGAGTTATCAGGTGGGATACATCTTCGTTGTGAACCTAATATGTACTTCACTGATTACCTTTGGATTCCTGCCCGAACTAAAAGCTCTGCGCAATGGTTTCGACAGAAGCCTGATGAAGGAAATGTGGAAGTACACATGGCCGTTGCTGATCTTCGGAATCATAGGCATAATGAACCAGGTTGCCGATAAGATTTGCTACCGCTTCATAGTTCCCGGACAGGAAGGCGAAACCCAACTAGGCATATATGGTGCCTGCGTGAAAATTGCAATGATAATGGCGATGATAACACAGGCCTTCCGCTACGCATACGAACCGTTTGTGTTTGGTGAAAACCGCGAGGAAGCAAAGAAAAGCAAGGATATGCAGGCAAAGGTGATGAAGTATTTTGTGATCTTCACGCTGCTGGCATTTGTGGCGGTAATGTCGTATATTGATATACTGAAGTTCATCATCAGCAGGGACTACTGGGACGGACTTGCCGCAGTTCCTATTGTTATGATGGCTGAGATTTTCATGGGAATATACTTCAATCTGTCGTTCTGGTACAAACTTACCGACCAGACATACTGGGGAGCAATAATTTCGGCAATCGGATGCGCAGTATTGCTTGCAATCAACTTCCTGCTTGTGCCGAAGATTGGCTACATGGCTTGCGCATGGGGTGGTTTTGCTGGATATGGAGTATGTATGATTCTGTCGTATCTCCTAGGTCAGAAGTACAACTATGTTCCATACGATCTTAAAACGATATTAGGCTACTTTGTATTGGCTATCGGAGTATTCTTTGCCGGCAAATACATGAAGGAATTCCTATATCCTGGCCGACCAATCATTGCTATGGTTGTGAACACATTATTCCTGCTAATTTACATTGCAGTAGTGATGTTTAATGAACGTAAATTGGTAAAAGGAGTAATATCTGGTGTAAAAAGAAAAATCTTAAAACGATAATAAAATGAAAATTAGAATAGTAAACAAATCCACAAATGCTTTGCCGCAGTATGCAACTTCGCAGTCGGCAGGCATCGATCTTCGTGCAAATCTTGCAGAACCTGTTATCCTGAAACCGATGGCGCGCAAACTTATTCCGACGGGACTTTTTATAGAACTTCCCGAAGGCTATGAGGCACAGATTCGTCCACGCAGCGGTCTTGCTCTGAAGCACGGAATCACTGTTCTCAATACCCCAGGCACCATAGATGCCGACTATCGCGGTGAAATAGGTGTAATCCTCATCAACCTTTCGACCGAAGATTTCAAGATAGAACATGGAGAGCGCATCTGTCAGATGGTAATTGCACGTCACGAGCAAGCCGAATGGATTCAAGTTGAGGAACTAAATGAAACCGAGCGCGGAGCTGGCGGATTCGGACATACGGGCAAAAAATAATAGAAAGGCCTGACAAAAGCGGATCCTTGTTATATAGTGCTATTAAATAAATTACGTTAGATTTTACAGATAAATCTAACGTAATTTATTTTAACGTATATGTCTGAAATATAACGGAGTAACCTTAGTTTGCAACCATGAACTTAAGAGCTTTGCGCTTTTTGTTTTGTTTGCGGTCTCCGTATTGGATTTTTACATAGTAGTAGCCGCTATTGTATTTTGATACATCAATTACAGTGTCTCTACTATTAATATAGCCATTGTCCATCAGTCTGCCCAACTCGTTGAATATCTGATATTCGTAAATGTCCTTTGTGTTTTCGTAATTTACGCGTATTGTTACTTGTCCCGTTGATGTGGGTGATGGGAAGACTTCGAAGTTTATTACTTCTGGCGTTTCTTCAGGTTCTGGAGTTATTGGCTTCGGCAATACTTTTAGAGTCAATGTAATGATTGAATCGCAACCTTCATTATTTGTAAGTGTGTTGGTGAAAGTGTATTCGCCTTCTTCTTGTAAAGCTGCGATTTCGAATCCGTGGTTGATGTAGTCGTTGTCAATTTCTATGCTGTCGGTAAATTCAATGTTGTCTATTCTTCCGACTTCGAGATGTAAAATGACGATGCTATCGCATTGGTTTGTAGCAACAAAGCGCAGTGTGTCGATTCCAGCATCAATGCGTTCAAAACCATTGTCATTGTATATTTCGCCATCACATATATGCTCGTTTATGTTTGTCTGGTAGTAGCTGTCAACCAACAAATTGAGGATAATAGTACTATCGCATCCGTGTTGGCTTGTAAGTATATGTTGGTAGCTTCCGGCTTGGTTGATTTCTTGTCCGTAGAAATTATATGTTGCACTTTCGCAAATTGTTAGGTCAACGTTTGTAGTATAGGTGTTGTTGACATTTAGACTTAATTCTACAACGGAATCACAACCGTTATCCAATGGGAAAGAATTGTTGAAAATGAATGTTCCTGCATTGTTCTGTATTGGTAGTGTAAATCCGTTTTGGCTGTATGAATCGCCCTTGCATATTTCGTCTGAAATGTGGTTTTCGATTACGCTTCTGTAATGAACTATGTAGGTTTTGTTCTTGTCGCCGTGGGTAACGTTAATTGTAGCCGTTTTTCCATCTGGTGAAAGAGAAGTGGAGTACTCTGCGCGAGGAGAAGCTGTTGTTGCTGATATGTAGTTTGTTGCGCCACATTCAACGTCAACATAATATTCCGTGTTGTTTTGGTTGAAATTTGGAATCTCGGTTCCGTTTACGGTTATTGACGAGAGATTTGCGTTGTATATAAGCTCAATATCGTCTAGGTAAAGCTTGTCGTTGTTGCTGCCACCTCCGGCATCCTTGTTTGTTGAGAATGTAATCAAAATGAATTGAGGGTCATTTGATTGGCAGCCTTCATAATCAATAGGTGCGGAATGGCGCTGCCATGTACTTCCGTTATTGGAGAAGTCGTACGAAGGAACTTTGCCAACTATATGTGATGCGTATCCGGCCTGGTCCTCGTTTCCTGCCAGAGGATCCTGCAGGTTGTAGTTGTCGTGTATGTACAGGTGGCAGCAGGCAAGGCTTGCATTGCTCGAATTTACAACTTTGGCCCAGAATACAATCGAGTCTGGTTTTGCATTTAATCTGTGGTTGAAGTCGTTGTTTGTGGTAATTGTCCTATTGCCATTGCTAGAACTGCTCATATTTAAGCTTTCGAGTTGCATCTGCCCGCTAGTGAGGGCTCCGTTTGCAACGACACCCAGTACGCTTTTTGAGTATATTAGGCATGAGTATTGACCGGTTGAGCCAGGTCTGACTTCTGTCGATCGCTCATGTCTTTTCGTTTTTGCAGTGCCGCATCCGACAAGCATAGTACAATTTGCTGATGGATATGAGTTCCATCCTGTAGGTTCATCGTTATTTCCGCCGTCCCATTGCTCGAAGCCTGGGTTTTCGAATTGGTATACTTGTGAATAAGTGTTTTTAGGAATTGCTAATGCAAAAATCGAGATGATTGCAGTTATAATAGTGAAATTCTTTATTCTCATAAATAAGCCTTTTAAAATTTCAAGCCGCAAAGGTCTAATAAATTTTTTGAATAATGGTTTTTTTGCGAGAGATTTTTTAACGGGTGGGTGTTGATGAGAATCGCACATTCGGGACAATGCATGCATAGTCCGTGCATATTAGTAGTTAGCGGCGCAATGCTTTGCGCTGTTTCAGATTATTATTGACGAAATCGTAATTCGTAATTCGTCAACCTTTAGCTCGGCTTTGCCAATCTAAAATATTATAGTATTTTTGTGAAAAGTTTAATTAATCATGAAAACGAAAGAAGAAATTGTAAGCGATTGGCTTCCAAGATATACAGGAAAAACCTTAGAGAGTTTCGGAGAATATATATTGCTGACTAACTTTCAGCTATATGTTGACCTTTTTGCAGAATGGAACAATGTGCCAGTAGAGGGGCTCGACCGTAATATGCCTAGTGCAACAGTTGACGGCATAACTATAATAAATTTTGGCATGGGAAGTCCCAACGCAGCCATTATAATGGATTTGCTTAGTGCTGTTGCGCCAAAAGCAGTGTTGTTTCTCGGTAAATGCGGTGGACTTAAGGCAAAGAATAAGCTTGGTGATTTGATTTTGCCTATTGCTGCAATACGAAGCGAGGGTACATCAAACGATTATTTGCCTCCTGAAGTTCCTGCTTTGCCTGCATTTATGCTTCAGCGAGCTGTATCAACATCTATCAGGGACAATGGTCACGATTATTGGACTGGCACCGTGTTTACAACAAACCGCAGGGTGTGGGAGTACGACGAGCGATTCAAGAAATATCTTATCAAGACACGCGCAATGGCTGTTGATATGGAGACAGCAACAATTTTTATCGTTGGTTTTGCCAACGAAATTCCATGCGGAGCCTTGTTGCTTGTGAGTGACCAGCCAATGGTTTCATCGGGAGTAAAGACAGAAGCAAGCGACAAGAAGGTTACTCAGCAGTTTGTGCACGACCATTTAAAAATAGGTATAGATTCGTTAAGGATTATTAAGCGTGGAGGTTCTTCGGTAAAGCATCTGAAATTTTAGCCGAGTCTATTACCCTTTTCGTTTTAAAACGAGGATGTCTTAAAAGGCAATTTTATGCCTTATAAATTTGAGAATTGTCCTGTCATTCCCATAGCCACATAGTAGCCTATATATAGGAGCAGAAGCAAAATTCCTTCGACGCGGACAATTTCTGTTTTGCCTTTTATCGGGAAAACAGTAATGCCAAGCAATAGAAGTGATGCAAGTAGGAACCATACATCGAAGCTGAGTATGTTTTCTTCGGCTTCAAGTGGTGTTACACATGAAGTTAATCCGATGATCATACAGATGTTGAATATATTGGAACCAACAATGTTGCCCACAGAAATGTCGAGTTCTTTCTTTATTGCTGCTATGATTGACGTGGTAAGCTCGGGCAGGCTTGTGCCTATTGCTACCACCGTTACAGCTATAACCCTGTCGCTTACACCAACAGAACGTGCAATGTTTTCTGCACCATAGACCAGAAGTTCCGATCCTGCGATAAGTCCTGCACAGCTGACAACAACCAACAACAGGGAAATCCAGATATTGTGTTTCTTTTCTGATTTGGGTTCTGCTTCTTTGTCTTGCGGTTCTTTTTTCACGGATTTGAACGTAAGGAACATGTACAGAGCCATTAGCAGAAGCATGAAAATGCCTTCAAGCATATTTATTTCGTTGTCAATCAGAGAAAAAGCAAATAGCAAGGTTGCTGCAAGCAGTATCATCAGGTCGCGGCGGATTACCGCCCTTGCAATTGGCAAAGTTATTATAATTGCAGTGATTCCAAGTATTAGACATACGTTTGCGATATTGCTGCCTACTACATTTCCTATAGAAATGTTTGCTGAACCTCCGAGTGCAGCGCTAAGACTTACGCATAGTTCGGGCAGCGAAGTACCCATCGACACTATTGTCACGCCAATGATAAGTTTCGATACGTTGAAATATTCGGCAACGCGTGTGCTACTTTCTACTACCCAGTCGCCTGCGTAAACCAGCAGGGCGATTCCTGCCACAAGCGCCACATAAAAGAACGGCTCTGACGATAATATGTTCAGTATGCTTTCCATTTAACTCTGCAAAAATAATCATTATTGTCGAATGCAAGCATTTGTTTCGTTCGATTTTGTATTTTTGCACTTTCGTCATGAAGACTATTGGTATCGACAGGGACTTTATTCACACTGCACTTGCTAAAGTGCTGATTCTGCTGCTTAATTTTGCAGCGGTAATATTCACTACGCAGGTGTGGGGAAGCGAAGGCAAGGGCTTTGTGGCCATATTTGCTGCTGACATAAGTCTTGTTGCAACATTTACAAACATATTGACCAACAGTAGTGTGTCGTTTTTCTTGAAGAAAATCGGGCATTCTCCATTGGCAACGCTTGCGTTTCTGTGGGTGTTTATAGTTTCGTCTATTGCGGCTGTGATTGTGTCGTTTGCTGACGTTTCGGTGCCAGTGTTGCCATTTTTTGTGGTGGCTGTGCTTTCGGGGTGCATTACTTTTCATTCGTCATTGTTCCTTGGTGTGCAAAAAATTTTCCAATACAATCTTGTTACGCTGCTGATGTCCGCCTTGCTATTGGTCTTTATGATATTGTTCCATTGGCTTTTCCCACAAACTGGTTACTATGCATACTTTTATGCTCAGATTTTGGCGTACGGTCTAGTGCTTCTGCTATGTCATGTTTTTACGAGGTGGATTTTTGGAAGAATACGTTTTTCGTTCAGTTACGAAACTTTACGCAAAGCTTTCAATTTCGGTTGGCAAGAGGAATTGAGTGCATTCATGCAGTTCCTTAACGCGAGGCTATGCTTTTATCTGATAGGTATTTATGCTGACATGTCGTCGGTAGGAATCTTTTCGGTAGGAGTTACTGTTTCCGAAGCTATTTGGGTATTTAGTCGCAGCATGGCACTCGTACAGTATTCCAAGGTGCTGAAATTGGGCGATACAGCTGAAGCTTGGGTCGAGACACGTAAGGTTACATTCGTAAGTTTCGCTATTACAGCTCTTTGCATAGCTGTTGCTGCTTGTGTGCCTATGTCGGTTTTCGAGTATGTCTTTGGAAATAGCTTCGGGCATTCGAAAATTGTGATACTTATGCTAGCCGTTGGTATTGTGGCTAATTCTGCAGCATTGGTATTGTTCAATTACTTTTCGGCGCTTGGCAGACTTAAGGTATTGCTGCTCAGATCGTCGTCGGGACTTGTTGTAACGTTGGCTCTGGCCTTTGTTTTGATTCCAAGGTGGGGAATTGATGGAGCGTGTGTAGTAAACTCGTGCTCGTATTTGGTATCGTCGGCTGTGCTGGCGGTGGTGTTTGCGAGGAAGAAAAGGTTTCTGAATTTCTAGTTTCTGTTGTTTCTGTTGAGACGCAAAATTTTGCGTCCGTACGATCGAATATATTATTGGTGTTTTATTGTAGAATGCCTGTTAGCCTTTTATTCCCTAATAAATTTGTGTGATAGAGAATGATTCCGTTTCCAAAGTTCGAATCTTTCCTTTTCTATCTGTTTTTCTTCAGCATTGCTTTTTTTGCCAGATATTATGCTGAGGTTCAACTCAAAACCTAGAATTAGTGATATTGATGTTAGATACAGAAGTATAAGCACTATCATTATTGTTCCGAGCGAGCCGTATAGCTTGTTGTAGTTGGCAAAGTTGTCGAGGTAGAACGAAAAACCGCTGGAGCAGAGAATTTGCACTATTGTTGCGAGGATTGCTCCAGGCGTTATGAATTTGAATCGGCTCTTTTTCGATGGGGCAAGGTAATATAGGAACGATATTGCAATAAAGTATAACAGTACAATTATCAGCCACTTGGCAATGTGCAGGCATACGTACCAAAACTTGTTGTCGGCAATTAAGTCGTGGTTGGCGACAAGGTGATCGATATATCTGGATCCGCCTATTATTATTGACATTGCAGCTATTATGAGTGTGCAGAGTATTAGTACCATTGCAATGGAAATCAGGCGTTTGCTTAATAGGCTTCTGCTGTCCACATGATGGTATGATGCATTGAATGCCTCAATGATGGCCAATATGCCGTTTGATGCAAAAATCAGGGCAGTGATTATACCGAATGACAGCAGCTTGCCGCTTGGGTTCATTATGGTGTCTGATATTGTATCAAACATTATGTCGTATACTGACTCCGGTAGTATTTCGGATATAAAATTGAGAAGGTCGGTTTGAAATCCTGCAATAGGAATGAAAGGTATTATGCTGAATCCAAATATCAAGAGAGGGAATATTGCGGAGAAAAGGCTGTATGTTACACTTTTTGCGCGGATTGTAAAAGAACCTTTCATAAGTCCGTTTACAAAGAAATTGCCTATGTAATACAACGAAAATCCGCCAAATCCAGGTATTACAATCTTGTCGCCGATGATTTTTAGCAGAGCATCTAATCTTTCGATCAAACCGAACAGCAGTGCGCGAAGACTGTACTTTTTCATTTTTGCGAAACCTTACTTTACAGCTTTAAGGCTGAGGTCGAGGCTTTTTATTTGGTGTGTGAGCGCGCCAATCGATACGAAATCGACGCCACATTCTGCATATTGTCTTATATTGCTGAGAGTAATTCCTCCGCTCGATTCGGTTTCGACTTTTCCGTCAATAATTTTTACAGCTTCGCGGGTGGTTGGAATATCGAAGTTGTCGAGCATGATTCTATCGACGTTGCCGATTCTTAGAACTTCGCGAACATCGTCAAGATTGCGGGTTTCAACTTCGATTTTCAGATTCTTGCCATTGTCGTTTAGGTATTTGCGAGCCTTGGCAACAGCCTTTTCGATTCCACCTGCATAGTCGATGTGGTTGTCCTTTAGCATTATCATGTCGTACAGTCCGATGCGGTGGTTTGTTCCTCCTCCAATTTTTACAGCTTCCTTCTCGATGAGGCGAAGTCCGGGAGTGGTCTTGCGGGTGTCGAGCACCTTTGTGTGCAGACCTTCTAATTCCTTGACATATTCGGCTGTAACTGTTGCGATTCCGCTCATGCGTTGCATGAAGTTGAGGATTGTTCGTTCTGCGCGTAGAATGTCGTGCTGCGGGCCGCTAAGTTCGAAAACTATGTCTCCTTTTTTTATTGGAGTGCCGTCATGTATGAAGATGTTGAGTTTTAAATCTTTGGATAAGTAGTTGCATACAGCTTTTGCTACTTCTACGCCAGCAATTATGCCATCCTGTTTGACAAGCAGTTTTGCTTTGCCTTGTGCCGACTTGTCGATACACGACAGCGTAGAGTGATCGCCGTCGCCCAAATCCTCTTCAAATGCCCTTGCTATGAGCGAGGTTAGATATTTTTCTGGAATCATTGTTCTTCCTCTATTCTAAGTTGGTGGATTAGCGGGGAGCCCGACTGTTCTTTCACAAGAAAGTAAACGCGGAACTTTTTGCCGTCTGTAATTTCAAGTGTGCCTATGGCATATTGCGTTTCGCTTTTTCCGCCTTGGTGCAGCAATGTGAAATTTTTGGGAGTGTTTTTTGCAAAAAAAGTTTTTAATACTTGTTCAGCTTGCTGTCGGCTATAAACCGATTCGTTGTCGCGGATAGCAATTTCGATAGAGCTGTTGAAATACTTTGACAAGTCTGCCGCATTTCCTACTTTCATTGCATCAAATACCTTTGGCGGTATTGCCGAAAATGCTGTAGAAGAGACTAATAAAGCGAGTGCAACTAATATTAACCTTATGCTTTTCATACGTGAAAATAAATTTAAAGAATCAACGTTAACATGCAAAAAGTAAACCAATTTTTACCACGCAAATTTATCCATTTTTTGAAAAATAGAATAAGCATCGCATACTTTTATTCAGAAAAATATCAACACAAAATTGGTGAAGCATAATTCATGTTTTCAAGTTCTTGGTTTCAGCTATAGGTTTTGCCATATAGCAATTGAACCATATAAATTTGAAGTCAGGAATTATTTTAACGGCCTGAATTTAGGGGTAATTTCTATAGGTTCGCCAAGCGACTTAAACATTTTTTCTCCAGCTTTTTTATTAACTTCCTGTCCGTCTACAGTGTATGAGCTTTCCATATTGTCCTTCTCGAAGTTGTAAGACTGAAGATCATCGAAGGTTTGATAAATTTTGCTGTCCTTGAGCATTACGCAGCGTGTATAGAAGCATCCTGTTCCGCATCCGCCAGCTGTACATACGGCATTATTGCTGTAAAAAACAAAGTTTGTTTTGAAGTATGTTGACGAAAGCATTTGTATTTCACCTTGTACAATAGAGTATATTGCTTGATAATCTTCGTTTTGTGATGAAAGCCATAGCTCGGGATTATTGTCGCCGTCAAAGTCGTAAAGCATGTATTTTGTAAAATCGGAATCTTCAAATTCGTCGTATTCGTCGTAGTACAATTGGCGTATTTGGTCAAACTTGTCGATTTTTACGTCAGAAAAGTGAAGGTTCATGCCATCCCATTTGTAGTTGTGTTGTATTGCTAAATACCAATTCATAAAATATTCGTTAACCACGACATCTTTTCCCTTCTGGGGAAGCTGGTATGTTATCGGATGATAGTCGAAATCGGACGATGGAACAAAGTTTGTGAGTTCGTTGCGTTCGGGCGTGAGCGTTCCATTTGCAGGGTCGTAGTCGTAGAACAGGATTATCTGGCTTATGCTCAGTCCGTGCATTTTTTGGAAAACGTATGCGAAAAGGCGGTGTCCGTTGTCTCGTTTCCAAACGCAAGCCGAGAACGATTCGCCGTCGTCGCCAAGTTCTGATGCTGACACATAACCGTTGGGGCTGTCAACAACAATTTCGTAGTCGCCTTCGCCGTCGTTGCTTACCGGATTTTTCAGCAGGTCGGTAGTCGGGCGGTTGTTCCATACATTGTTGAATGCCTTTACGAGCGAAAGAATGCTGCCATCCTTAACGCCAGTGATTGTTTTCTTTTCCCAACCGTCGCTAATCTGCTCGATTGTAACATAATTCTGCGCCGTAACTGTCAGTACGGAAAGGGTTAAAAGTAAAAATGTGAGTAGGTTTTTCATGATTTTAAGTTCTATTTTTGAGTGATCTTATAATATTCATCAAGCTTTCTGTGGAATATTTCTTCGAATGTGGCTAATGACATATAGCCGTTGGGGATTTCTGAGTCCAAATTTTGTGCATGCTGCCTTGTCGTTCTATGTGACTTTTTCATTAGTGATTTTTTTGCAAATATAGTAATCTTAATTCACGCCATCTTCACTTTATTATTTTTTTCCGTCATCATATCCTTTCTTTCAAAACTTTCCCCTATCTTTACACGCTTTTTATTCAGTAATTATGAACATTACTTTGCTTGTGGTCGGCAAGACCGACAAGGACTATATAAACGCGGCGGTTGAGGAATATTTCAAACGTATAAAACGCTATATGAACTTCGAGTTCAAGGTGGTAAAGGACATCAAGAATGCGAAGAGCGTGACTACTGCCGTGCAGAACAAACTCGAAGGCGAGAAGATTCTCGATGAACTTTCGCCGTCAGACTTTGTCGTTCTGCTCGACGAAAACGGGAAAAATCCGTCATCGAAGGAGTTCGCTGCCTTCATCGAGAAACAGTCGCTGTCGGGACTGAAGAACCTCGTGTTCGTAATCGGCGGTCCTTACGGATTTTCCGAAGATGTGTACGCCCGCGCCAACTACAAGCTTTCGCTGTCGCGTATGACATTCTCGCACCAACTGGTACGTGCAATCTTCGCCGAGCAGCTTTACCGCGCACTAAGTATCCTCAACAACGACCCATATCACCACGAATAAATGAAAACTACTGCCTGGCGCATATTGCACTTTTCTCTGCTCACGATACTTGCTGTCGTAGCGGCGGTATTTGCGTTTATGCCTCACGGCGATGGCATTGTCGATGTCGAGGAACTCGTTGACAAGCAGAGCCTTGAAACTTTATTGCAGGAAAAATATCTGTATATATGCGAAAAGAGCGAAGTTGCGCTGAAAATTGCTTCCACCAAGTCCGACAGTGTGAATGTCGAGTTTTTCGATTCGCTGGCAGGCGACTTTTCCGAAAATGGCATAGGATTTTTCCACTACGAGCGCGGACGCTTGCAGCACTGGTCAACCAACGACATTCCCGTGCCGGTGGAATTCAAGTCGTCGCTTGGCGACAGGCTTGTGAAACTCGACAACGGACTGTACCTCTGCGGAATGAAACTCGAAGACAACAACGCCGTAGTCGGGCTTTACCAGATACGCAAGGAATATTCCTACGAGAACGATATGCTCGTGACTTCGTACGGCAAGGACATCGACCTGCCGAAAAAGGTGGTGGTTTCTGCCGACAGCAGTGACAATTCGCTTTCGGTACGACTTCCGGCAAGCGACAAGAACATTTATTTCGGCATTACCGACGATAACTACATGCAGGACAGGCTTTCTATGCCTCAGGCAATGCGGATTTGCTTCCTGCTCATCGGACTTTTGCTCCTATATTCCATTTTTGAAGCTTTGGCACGGAAATACAGCTCCAAGTCGTGGATTTGGGTTGTCGCATTCGTGCTGGTGATGCTTGCCGTCAGGTTCTCGTTGCTTGCCGTAGGCTTCTTCGACGATCTTAGCAACCTGAAGATGTTCTCGCCCGAATTGCTGTCAACATCAACCCTGCAGGCTTCGTTCGGCGATATGCTGCTGAAGGTTGTCATTGTTGGTCTGGTGTGCATATTTTTCTGCCGACACTTCAATGTAAATCTTAATGCTCTGGAAAACAGACGGTTCTCCAAAACATTGACAAGCATATTATTCTCGGTTTTAGTGTCGGCGCTTTCGATGCTGCTAGTCGATTTTCTTGTTGAAATCGTCGCCGACTCATCGATTCCGTTCAATTTTGCCAACCTCTCCAGTCCCGATGGCTATGGCTATATGGCGCTTGTGGCAGTGGTAACTGTGATTTTCATAGCTATTTTCATCGTCAGAAAAATAATACAAATCTGCGACAAGCTCCTTGAAATCCGTCTTATACTCCCGCTCGTCTTGCTGATACTTGCCGCATACACAACGGTTTGCTGGTTCAACGACAACAATGTCATCGTGCAGACTTGCCTGCTGTGGCTTATGTGGTCGTACTTGCTATATTGTATGCTCAAGGGCAAACGCACTTTCCTCTACAGGACAATTCTTGCCATAATGGTTTCGCTTCTGGTGTCGTACTCCATTTCGAGCCGAGTTCAGCAGAAGGAAGCCGAGGCTTTCAAGGTACTGGCATACAACATGTCGGCCGAGCGCGACTTCGATGTTGAGTTCAATTTCATCGAGTTCGACAACGAAATGCGTGGAAACAAGGAAATTACAGAATTTGTCAAGCAGTACGACTTCGATTCTGCCGATAGCGTAATCAATGGTATAATTTCATCAAAGAAATACCTCAAGCGTTACGATGCCCAGGTAACGATTTGCGCTGATACCGACAGCCTTATGCTTGAGGACGAAGGCGTGTCGGTTGGTTGCTTCGAATATTTCAGAACCTTGCTGCTCGAATGCGGCATTGTGATTCCAAACACCAATTTCTATTACCTTGATAATAATAATGGCCGGCAGTCCTATCTTGGCATCTTCAGCGTTATGGTCGAGCCGACTGTGATTGTGAAAATTTACATCGAACTTAACAGCAAGATTTTCAGCGAAGGGCTTGGCTATCCCGATTTGCTTCTCGACAAGCGTATGGCTTTGAAGCACAGCGACAAGAAATACGACTTTGCGCGTTACAGCAAAGGCATTTTGGTGGCAAGCCGCGGCTCGTACAAGTACTTGTTCTCGCTTGCTCCCGAAAGCGATTTCAGCGAATATTCGGTAAGCACAAGCAACGGCTACAAGCATTTCAGATATTGCCCCGACAGCGAAAACACGGTGATTCTCAGCAAGCGCGATTCGGGATTCTCCAATGTGTTCATAATATTCTTTTTCGTGCTGTTCGGCACTTTCCTTGTTTATATGTGCCATTTTGCTATCGTTGGCATTGGTCGTGGCAAGAAGATAGAAACCGCGAGCCTCGGACAGCGAATCAGGGCTTCGTTCATCGGTGTGCTGGTAGTCAGCCTTTTCCTGACGATGGTCGTCTCAGTGGTGTTCATCGTTGATACTTACGAGAAACGACAGAACGAACTCGTGCTTGACAAGGTTCACTCGGTTGCGGTGGAACTCGGGCATTCGATTAACCTCGACAACCTAAAGAGCGAAAGTCCGCAGTATGTTGACGATATTCTTGTGTATCTATCTAACATTCTGTATGTTGACATAAATATCTACGATGTTCACGGTGTGCTTATGTCGTCGTCGCGGCACGAACTTTTCGACAAAGGACTGAAGGGAATGTTTATGGACCCGAGTTCGTATAGGCATCTGATAATGAACAAGGACGAGCTGTTCTCGCACAAGGAGCGCATCGACAAGGTTGAGTATCTGTCGGTGTATCTGCCGTTGAAGAACAATAGCAACAAGGTGGTTGCATATCTTAATCTGCCGTACTTTGCAGCCGAGGCAGGAATCGAAGAGGAAATGTCGAACTACATTGCGGTGTTTGCTTCTATTTTCTTGTTGCTCATATTGGTAGCATTGATTATCGGACTTCTTGTGTCGCGGCAGGTGACAATCCCGCTTTCGCGGCTTCAGAATTCTATCCGTGGAATGGAGATAAATAGCGCCAAGAAACTGAATTACGACCGCAACGATGAGATTGGCCTCCTGATTGACGAGTACAACCGCAAGGTTGACGAGCTGGCTGAGTCGGCGCAGAAGTTGGCGGCTTCGGAACGTGAGTCGGCTTGGCGCGAAATGGCCCGTCAGATTGCCCACGAAATCCGCAATCCGCTTACACCTATGAAGTTACGCATACAGTATCTAGAGCGCGCATATCAGGAGAATGCTCCCGGCTGGGAAAAGATGCTTGAGCAACTTCCACAAATGCTTATCGAGCAGATAGATGTGCTTGATGCAACGGCTTCGCAGTTCTCCGAGTTTGCCAAGATGCAGGCACCGCACAAGAAGAAAGTCAATCTGTGCGAGGTGATTGAAAATATCGTCGATTTGCACAACGGAACCAACGGCGTGGCGGTGCGCAAGGTTTGCAATGTCGATGGCGAGGCTCTTGTTATGGTTGACCGTGACCAGATTCTGCGTGTGTTTACCAACTTGGTAAGAAACAGCATACAGGCAATTCCCGAAGACCGCAAGGGCGAAGTTGTGATTTCCATTTCTGATGATGGCGACCGCTATTTTGTGTCGGTGCGCGACAACGGATGCGGCATTGCCGATGAAATAAAAGCGAAGATTTTCCAGCCCAACTTCACGACAAAGTCGTCTGGAATGGGACTTGGATTAAGTATGGTAAAGAATATATTGTTTGGCAATGGTGTCGAAATCGACTTTGATACCGAAGTTGGCGTTGGCACCGAATTTAAATTGTATTTTGAGAAATTGGGGAAATAAAGCCCAATCTTGTCAATTTGTAATGGAATAAAAATATTTGTGTAAAACAATCTGTAGCGACACAATGCATTGCGTCGCTACAATATATTTTTGTGAACTGGATAGTGAGGAAATCTCCCTAAAATTATGAGATTTCCTCACTATTGAAAAATGCAAAATCCAATTATAATATTGATTAACAATACATTACAAAATGTGCATATTATTAAAAACAATAATACAACATTCTAAACACTAAAAATATTTTACACATAAAAATACACATAATACATTGAATATAAATAAATTAAATGCAAAATTAATTTTTCGGCAGTGAGGAAATGTGTGATTTTTTTTGAGATTTCCTCACTATTAACCTGCACAAATCCAGAGGTAATGCTCCTGCAAGGAAACGGCAAAGCCCATCAACCCCACAAACCTTAAACTATTAAACCTTCGAACTTTAAACCCTTGATTTGTTCGGTTTTCCACAATAGAAACTTGCCATAAACAAATTTTCTTCTGTTTCCATTTTCTGCAAGCCTTGCAGAAATCCAATGTGCAAACAATTGCTTGATACTTTTGCGAAGAAATTGTTAAACGGAATGCGCAAAAGTTTTACAAGCAATGGAGACCAGAAACCAAAGAAACGGGGCGAGTCGAAAAGCCATACGAGTAGAAGAAAATTAAAAAATTAGAAAAAATGAATTACAAAAGAACTTTTATTGCAGTTTTAGCGGCTACTATTGTCGCATTTATGGGAACATCGTGTGCTTCTGTGTATTACGATGTCTTGTATCAGAATGTTTATGACGGAAACCAGTTCGACAAATATGTTGGCAATGATAAGAATCTGATATTGAGAGAACTCGGTGCGCCCGACAGAACAATGGACGATGGCAGGGGTGGCGAAGTGTTGGTTTACGAGAAAACAACAACTACCACAACCACAAATACCGTTACAAAGTCGAGCGCATCGGGTTATAGCGAGAGTGCCGCTGTTGGCGTTTATACGAAATCTGGAGTTGCAGCAGGCGTAGGTGCTTCGGGATATGACGCGCAGGCACAATCGAAAACTAACACAACGCAAAACACAACCACAAACAAGACTTTCGTAAACTTTTTTGTTAATGGCAACGGCTCGTGCTACGACTTCAAGGCCAACTACGGCGCAAAATATAGGACAGAAAAGGTTGACGAGTGCTTCTGCAATGCGCGGAATTGGGGTGTTTCCCTTTTGATTGTTCCCTTATGGCCAATAACGATTCCCGCAGCGGCTATTAATCAGGCTATTGCCAAGAAACGAGGTTGGAAGTTTTGTAATAAAAAGTAACCGGCGGCAACAATCATGGCAACCGAACTTCACATCGGGCGACTCCTGCAGCAAAAACTTCGTGACGATGAGCGCAGTGTAACCTGGCTTGCTCTGAAACTCAATTGCAGCCGCACAAACATATACCTTATGTTCAAGAAGCAGTATATTGACAGTGAAATGCTGATGCGGCTGTCAATTGTTATGAAGTTTGACTTTTTCGAGTGCCTGTCAAGGGAATACAAAATCAGACTGAAATCAATCAATGCAGAAAACAAAACAACCATTTAAAGCATAAAAAAATGAAAGCAAGAACCTTAATACTCATACTGGTAGCATTTCTATGCTCGACAGTCATTTCGGCACAGCAGCAGACAAGTTCTGCAAAATTCTATGTGGTTATGGCCTACGAAAACGGTCGCGACATAAGCAGTTGGGCAACATCTTCCGATATATATACAGTCTTCTATATTGTTGACGACGAGCTATATATGGCAAATGTATGTCCCGAGCAAAACAGCCAGAGCTATGGTCCGATATACAATATGAAAAGCAAAAGTTACCCGGCAACAGCAACCGAACCAGAAAGGGACGAATTCAAATTCAACTGGGCATACAAAAATACATACAACAGCAAGAAAGGCGTTTGTAAGGTAAATTTTACCAAAGCGTATGATGAAGACGGCAATACATATTCTTTGCTCGACATGACAACGGAAGACCACCGCAACATAAGATACATCGGATACATGGAAAACTATTTCGACCTGTCAAAATACGGGAATAGGGAGTTTTCGCAATCCGATGGAAACTACAATTATTTTACACCCGACGAAACTTATACATACAGTTCGGGCACCTGCTTTGCACTGAGCAACAACGGCTATCTTGCGACCTGCTACCATGTGGTAGAAGGTGCATCGGCAATACAGATTAAGGGTGTCAACGGAAACTTCGACAAGAAATACAATGCGAAGGTAGTGTCGTACGACCGCAACAACGACCTTGCAATACTGAAAATAGACGACACTAACTTTACGACACTTGGGCATATCCCCTATAGCATTTCGGCAAAGACAACCGATGTAGGCGAAAACTGTTATGTCCTTGGCTACCCGCTTAGAGCCGATATGGGTGACGAAATAAAACTGACAAACGGTCTTATCAGTTCAAAATCCGGATTCCAAGGCGATATTACATCCTACCAGATATCGGCGCCATCTCAGCCTGGCAATAGCGGTGGGCCGCTTTTCGACAAGAACGGCAACCTGATAGGCATTGTAAACGCCAAACTCACCATTGCCGAAAGTGCGTCGTATGCGGTTAAAAGCCCCTACCTAAAGACTCTTATGTCGGCAATTGACGACAACATACCGCCAACGACAAACATCCTATCGGGCAAATCGCTGGCAGAACAGGTAAAGGAGATAAAAAAATTCATCTATATAATCGAAGTTCAATAATGAGGCTGAAAAAAATCGTAAAAATACCTGAAAATGAAAAAGATACTGACAATTATATGCTTGCCGTTGATATTGTTTACGGCTTGCAATAGAAATGATGGAACAACCGCCATTCCAGACAACAATAAAACTGAAATTTCCGACACTATGGATGAGAATGGAAATCGTGGAGAGTGTATTAGAAATTCTTACACCGTATATGATGATAGCACTAAAATGTATCAACAATATGGCAAATGTATAACTTATTGTGATGTCAATGAATATATATACAGCAACGGATTTAGAAAATATATGCTATGCTATAAATTCCGCTATAATGTACGATACATGCTTCTACCGATTTATTTTTTATGAAGGAGAACTACTCTATCTTTCCGAATTTCTGGAATTCTGTATCAACTACAAGAAAGGCGATGGGGAAAATGATACAAAACATATTTGGTACGAACTTATGGCAGGAACAGGATTCTTGATATCTAGTGGGAGCAACCATGGCATAGCGTTTGGGGAGAGACTTGATAATCACAATGCTTGTCTTCATCATTATGAAATTACTCCATTGGAACTTAAGAATATAGTTGCAGACGGACGAGAAAAAATCGCAGAACTAAGAAGGACCGACACTACTGAAATATTATATTTTGCGTGGGATTAATTGGTGTAAAAAACAAATACAAGCAAATAATTTTTGTCATGTTGTTTAGGTTTCATATATTTGCGATTGGTTTGGTGCTTGTTGCCAAGCCGTACATATTGATTAAACGAAGCGTTTATGCTCGTCTTTGTAGTTGGGAATGTGAGAAACTTTCAACGAGGCAAGAGAGTGTAAAGGTTCGCGCATGCGCGTGGACTGGTTGCAATTTCTTCCTCATAGGTAATTCTCACAACCTCCAACTAAAGAAGTGGCTTATCAGTACCACGCTTCTTTTGTGTAGAATTTTGCCTGTTGGGTACTGGTGGGCATGAGAAACATGATTCATTAATTTATGATATATGAAAAAACTTATTGCTTTTATTTTGGCGGTTGGATTTATATCCTATGGATGTGAAGACAATGATTCTCCCAAAGAAACAAATGGAGAAATGAATGGTTATACATGGGTTGATCTTGGACTCCCGAGTGGCACAAAATGGGCAACTTGTAATGTCGGAGCAGAAAATCCTGAAGATTCTGGTTTTTATTATGCATGGGGTGAAACAATGCCTAAAGGAGAATATAGTTGGAGAGTATATTCGTTTGAGAAAAACAATTATTCTCAGGGAACAGTCCCTGAAGAAGGTGGCGATAAAAGTTATGCTACAGTAGAAATGTTCTGTGTTCATGACCCAAATGGTGACCCTAATTTAAACCTTGACAATTACGAGAATTGGGGGGACTTGTATACCAGATACGGATTTTCTCCATACATTAATAATGAAATTAGATATACACTAAGTACATCCGCGTATGACAATTTCATTAGGTTCTTTAAAGGCACGAGTTATAATGAATCATCAATTGCAAAATATAATAATATAGATGATATTGTCACACTTGAGAGTTCCGAAGATGTTGCTACTGCCAATTGGGGAGACAAATGGCGTATGCCTACAAAAGATGAAATGGAAGAACTAAAAAATAAATGCAAGTGGGATTGGATTTCTGTAAATGACAAAAGTGGATATAAGATAACAGGTCCGAATGGCAATAGTATTTTTTTGCCTGCTGTTGGCTATTGTTATGAAGATGGGTGGGTTGACGCAGTTTGGTCTATAGGAGGTACTGCAGGATTTTATTGGACAAGTTCACTTGATTCTGACCATACCTATGATGCTTATCTTCTATATTTTAGTGAATATGGATCAGAAATCAGTAGTAATCTTCGCTATTGTGGACAACCAGTACGACCAGTGTGCGTAAACACTTCGCAAGATGTGACATCTGCATCAGTCAAAGGCAATTGTAACGGACATAATTGGATGGATCTTGCATTGCCAAGCGGAACAAAATGGGCGACTTGTAATGTTGGAGCAAATTCTCCAGAAACATACGGCAATGCCTTACCTTGGAACGAGACTGTTTCAAATAATATTCACGATTATGGAACAGACAGAAATATTGATAGTTTATCAATGCTTTCGAATGCTAATGTTGCAGTAAATAGCTGGGGTGAAAAATGGCGTATGCCGACAAGGAAAGAATTTGAAGAACTCATTTCTGAATGTGTTTGGAAATGGACATATTATAATGGAACTATGGGGTATGTGGTAATTGGGAATAATGGTGGCTATATTTTCCTGCCAACAAAGATTTACAATGTTTATAGTAGAAATGAGAAGTATCATTGTCACGAGGAGTATTGGTCTGGTTCGACAGATGCAGGGATTTCTGATTTTGTCAGTTATCTTCAATTCGATTCTAAAGGATATGAAATGTACAGCGATTTGATGAGTAATTGTAAGTTGGTGCGTCCAGTATGGTCCGAATCTGTAGATTCTTTTGACATAGAAACAACAAAAGGTAAACATAATGGACATGAGTATGTTGACCTTGGTTTGCCGAGTGGACTTTTATGGGCGACCTATAATATAGGAGCAAGTAGACCAGAAGAATATGGCGATTATTTTGCATGGGGAGAAACCACGACTAAGTCGAACTACACATGGGCAAATTATCGTTTTAGAGCAAGTGGTGATAGTAAGGATAGTATAAAGTTAAAGAAATACAACACAAAAAATATTTATGGGTTAGTTGACAACCGAATCATACTTGAAAAGGGCGATGATGCAGCAACAATCAATTGGGGTGAAGGTTGGAGAACGCCAACTGAAACTGAAATGAGAGAAATGAAAGATAACTGCACTATAAAAAATACAACTTTGAACAAAACAGACGGATACTTGTTTACTGGACCCAATGGCAATTCCATATTTTTGCCCGCTACGGGCTTCCGTCAAGGTTCAAACCTGTATGATGCCAGTGTTGATTCCTATTCAGTGAGTGGCGGTAATTACTGGGTATCGTCGCTCGACACAATCACGCCTTACTACGCGTGGTACATATATACCTATTCTCCACCACTAGTCAATAATTACGACATGTTTTGCTATTACCGTTACTTCGGGAAAACGATTCGCCCTGTTTGTTCAAAATAAATATATTTTAATTCAATCAAGTAAGTTATGAAAAAATTATTGGTATTCATTGTGTTATCTGTAGTGATAACATTTTTGCCTTGCGATGGTAAGTCATTTGTAAATAAAACTGATGCTTGTTGCAATTGTTGCTATGCACTTAAGGAATATTGTGAGACCGACAATTTAGAAAATACGGTTTACATCTGTACTGGTCAGTATGCAACAGCATATCATAGAAACAAGAATTGTAGTGGTTTAGGAAATTGCAAAGGAGAAATAAAGCAGGTTAGTTTAGAATATGCGAAGCAAAAGCGCAGAACACCATGCAAAACATGTTGTAGATAAAATCTTGAACTTTTGGATTCGGCAGGATATGTAAAACTAAACTACGGTGTAACACATATAAAGTTTTGCTTTACACAACCGCAAACAAATACTTCACATTCAAAAAAACATAAAAAAGTTCTTGCATATATTAAATTTGTTTATTAAATTTGATGTATATTAATTTAAAATTTTTAAGAAATGGTCAAAATTTATGTTTATCCGGATCAACCGCAAACTGTACAAGGCGACAGACAGAAGAATAGTGGTTGGAGAAACTTGCCGAAAGCGCAGGTTGGAACTATTTTCAAAAATCTAAGCAAACAACTTCAACCCGAGCAGGATAATGTGAAACTGCCTGAAGACCAAATGCAGTTTTTGCAATTTCATCCAAATATGGGGACTATAGATGAAGAATACCCATACAACCCTAAAATAGATTTGTCTAGATATGAAGAGGACATTGCTAACTATTACAGTCCATTCGATAATGAAGACGATAAATCTACATACCAAAAAGCACTTGAATTTTTTGCCAATGATGTGAACCCACGATTAGTAGAACACGGGTATAGTCCGTATCCATTATCAGTAGTCGCATCAATTCCAAGATATAACATGAATGAAAAAGAAAGGGAAAAATATGGGAATTGGGCAGGTTACACTTATAACAATAGTGATATTGACAAAACATATACTGTCAATAAGAACAGAATAGATGTAGCAACTGATATTCATGAGAAAACGCATTGGTTAAGAAATAATCGTTATGACATAAACAACTATCCAGGATTGGTCGAACGGCAAAAATTGGATGATGCGTATAAATTTTATAGAGAGGAATATAGCAGACCAAAATCTTTACCCGTTGGATATTCGTTGTTTGATAAAGTAATGGAAACATATTTAAACAAATATAATCACGATTACAAATTGATAACCGATGAAGAACTGACAACCAATAGAGAATTTAGATATAAACTATATGAAATTGCAGAAAGTAAAAACATGTCTGTAGATGAATACATAGACAAGATATCCGACTATGAGTTAATTAAAATGCTATCATATATCAATGGTTATTCTCAATTAGACTACTTCTATTTCCTGGATGATGTAAGATGTGGAAAAACTACCTGGAAAGAAAAAGCGGACAAAATAAGAACTGCGCTAAAAGAAGTAGCTTACTATAACAATGATGTTCAACATGTTAGCCCCAAGTGGTATCGCGACTGGGACGAAATAATAGTATAGCCTATGATAATATCAGTAATGACAGAGGAACAATATCAGCAATATTTAAAAGAGCGCGAGGAACAACCAACAAACACATTATATTATTATACAATGTATTGTCCGCCCAGAGATTCAGCAAAACAGCAAACGACAACTATCACACAGAATAAAGAATCTGATGAAAATAGTTTTGTAGCTCTATGGGTTATGGGAGGTTCTTTATTCTTAATTCTTTCTATAATAACATTCTATGCCATAAGGCGAAGAAGAAACGGGCAAAGCATAGGTGGATTTATTGCAAAGTCAATTATATTATGCCTAATACTAATGAACACAATATTCATTCTAGTATCATGATATTTGCGAACCGATTTACACATATCCTTTGCTAGAATATTGTAATGTATATGAGAGGAGAACCAATGGGCAATAAAAAGATGAAATCAAAAATATCAATACTGTTGTTCCTTGTTTTATGTGTGTCATTATTTTCCTGCCAAAGGTGCTATACATATTATATGGAATCGGAACGATACTATGATTGCATCGAAGATTCCCCTAAATATAAGGCAATAGAAAAAGAAATGGAACACAAAGTTGATTCGACAATGGAACAGTTGGGTTATAGTAAGGACAAACTGGGTTATTGCCATCACTACTGGGCGTTAAAGAAACGCATCTTAAAAAAGGAATACAAAATTAGATGGAAGTCGCCTGCCGAACTGAATAAAAAAAGTTTTTTTGACTAAAATTTCTCTAAAATGAAGAATACTATTCATAATATTCTATTTTTAATCGCAGGTATAGCGGTTATTACCCTTATATTTTATTTGATATTCCTGTCTGGTGATAAAGAAAAAAATATAGAATTATTTAAGGGGTTAGGTTCGTGGATACCTATAGCTGTGTGGATAGGTGTCGGATGGCTTATAGGTAAATTTGTTATAGATAAATTAGATACGAGCAAGATTATAAATAAGATCTTGGTGGCAATTATAGTAATAGTCTGGTTTCTCATCGCGCCAGGTGCTATTTTGTTTTTTTTCGAACCTTATCTATTATATATAGGCATAGCAATTGTCATAATTGCTTTCATTGCAGCATTGGTTTATTTTTTATACAAGTATTTTAATTGTAAATAACCTATGAGAATTACCATTTCCCTTATTAGTGCAGTACTGGTTGTCGCATTTGTATCGTGCAAAGAGCAACTGAGTCTGAATAATGAAAAAATTGAAGAATATATGGACAGTACGGAAAATGCTATCGATACTACAGATTCATTTAAGGAATGGAAAAAACATAGAAATCTTCATCCGCTTCCCGATTGCTTGAATTCTGTCAGCGGACACGATGAGCGGGATACAATATGGGGCAATTTTACAGGGGAAGGCATAGATACCATTTATATAGAGTTTGTATTTGACACAACAGCCAACGATTATGATGAAATGTACAAATATTATGCGGTATCTCCCAACAAGTCAATCCCCAAAATTGAAATTCACGGCTGTCGTATTGCGCCAAAACTTGTCTTCGAAGGCGACCTTGACCAGAATGGCACTGATGAATGGGGCTACCTGCATACTTGGATGACTAGCCAATGGCGGCATTATAGGGTATATACCCTTGTCGATAATGCCTGGCGCTATTTATTCGATGATGAAAACTTGTCATCGCCAGAATGGTTCCGTTGTTCGGGCAAGGAAATAGTAGAACCGGCAGATTCGGCAGGATATGTAAAACTAAACTACGGAACTTTCGAGGCTACATCAATGGAAGAAAGGGACACAATTGTTAAGGCAAGTTATTTGGAAATAGATGATTGAGAATATTCTTATAATAAGGCTTCTGGAGAATCATACTTTATCGGATAAAATTTTCTTCCCATAGAAGCAGGAATGTTAAAACTATTCTATTCATAATGGTAATAATTATTTAACTGCGGATTTGCACAATCATATCATTCATTTAATTTTTGTTACAAGTATCCTTAATGCCAGACAGATATTTATAATAAATTTTACTCAAGGCATTTCCTTCCAAACTTGCTTCTTTGTAGAAAAGAGAATCAATCTCTACTATAAAATTTGCGTACATATCAGGATTATAGATATGTATATTATGCTTTAACAGAGTGTCAGCAACTTCATTGGAATAAATCAAACGGGTAACATATACGTCAGATAATAATAGTGCATATTGCCTATGAAATTCATAAACCATTTCTAACAAATTGTTTGTTTCTTCAACAGATGCACAACCTGTTAATTCTATTGTATCTAATTTATTTTTTAATTCTACTATTTGTGTCAGATTATTCCTATACATTTCCACTTGATTTTCAATAATAGAATCATTGTGTGATAAATTTTTTTCTCCAAATTGGTTATTAGAAGTGTTCTTGCTGTTGCAAGAAACCAAAGCAGTAAATGCTATTCCTAAAATAATTAATAATCTTCTCATTTTCTTACTCCATAATGATTAAATGTCCCTTTTGCAAATTCTTCTTTCCAATTATTTACACTTATATTTAATGTGTCATCAAAACCTTTGTTGAATAAATATCTTGTTAGTCCATACCTATTACCTATTCCTCCACTGCCTTCCAAATATTCATCACTTCTATTCATTTCAAAGACAACAGAGTCCATATTTTCTTTGCTGGGATTGTTTAAAAATTTTATCAAATTCATATTAAATTTTGGAGAGCCCAATTTTGTTACAAAAGATGGATTATGAATAGCCATTGTAATCATTGTATTATATAAATCTGGATAATCTTGTGTTAATATTTCAAATTCTTTTTCAGGTAAACTGTTTTTAACAAACCGTTTAGCATCTTTTGTGTCATCTTCAGACCATTTATTCAAAACACTATAAGGAACAGTATCATTTTCCTTGTAAAGTTTTTTATCATCTTCTGTTAATTTATGACCCCTTCCTGCTGTCAAATAACCTTTTGAATCCTTATAAACATAATTTTTGAATCCTTCCATCACATTTAACAAATCGTTGTAGTCATATCCTTCTTTATATCTATCAGATATTGTTTCAATAGGTTCTGTAGGTTTTTCTTCTTTATGCACAAAGGTACTCCAATTCCTAATTGGCGCAGAAACTACATTGTCCTGTGGATATGTAGTATATGGATTAGGTATGGTGTATTTGTCAATAGGAATTTTTAAAGGCGGATTGCTATTATTTACATTTTCGCCTTTCTGCGCCTTTTCCAGCAGTATTATTCTTCTTAAAATTTCCACGGCATTGTTGTTTGCCCTGTTTACATTTCTCCAACCGCTTGTCTTGGGTTGGTTTCCCCAGCCGTTCTGTCTGTGCGGGATGTCTGATAATTTAGTTTTCATCACAAATTAATTTAATAGTTATCTAACAAAGATAATTATTATTTTCAATAAATACAAGAAAAAAATGTAGTTTTTTTTAGTGTAAAGTTTTTGTTTACACTACTTTTTTTTATTCTTTTCACCATTGTAGTGTATTTTTATTTGTTAATTTTGTGCAACAGATTTTTGATTACAGAAATGGGAATTTATAGGAATGTAGGATGAGAACGAAAGAAAGCCTGTCTAATCGTGAAAAAGTGTATTCCAAACATCAAAATTTATAAAGATTGACACAAATGATACTGATAATCAGCATTGCGGCATATTTAATTTTATCGACAACTCTGCTTTTTTGCATAAAGTTATTCCGCGAAGATTTTCTTGGCAATATCGTTATAAGATCTACTAAAGAATCGATTGCTTCAGTAAAAAAACTTGAATTCGCAACACTAAAGAACAAATTCTTTAATGTAGTCGTAAATGCATTGAGCGGTGGTTTGATTATTTTTTTAGTCGTTCTATTTTTCTTGCTATTTTTCTCGCTAATTCCGTTATTGTCAATAATATACATACCTACTTATATCAAGGAAAGAAAGAAGGAAAAAGAGGAGGAAAAAGAGGAAAAAGAATGGGCGAATCGACCAAAGCCACCGAGGATTGTACTGCTGGAAGATAAGGTAATGGGACCTAATTATTCTCAAATCATATATATTGAACCATATTTCGACAGTAAACTAAACGATTTCTTTAAGCGTCATTACAAAACAATAAAAGATAAACTGAATGCAAGGATTGCTAAAGTCTCAGGATATAGATACGATTTCATTTATCCGCCATTATCATTCAACAGCGAAATTTTTCAAAAGTACAAGGCTTATAATCGTCCTGATGTAAAATACGAATGCGACAAAAGCTTTTTCCCATCGTTGGTCAATGATTTTTACAAAGCAATAATACAGAACGCTATACTGGAACGCATTGAACATATCGGACCTTGCTTTATCCATTTGGTTGATTCAGACATAAAGAATCATATTTTATATAGGTCCTATTCATATTTTCCGCTTGAATATACAACCGATGAAGAACTGCTTGAAAAGATTGATTTTTACATAGACCATCTAAGTACTAGTAGTAATATTGTTTTGTATTGCCCTGTCGAATACGGCGACCAGTACGATGCTGATGAACACTTTCCCGATGAGGCATATCGTCTTGCAGAGGAAATCAAAATAAGGATGAGATTGCTTCAGGAATTGGGTGTGAATGAATTTATGATAAAAAAATTAATTCTAACACCGCCAAAACTCAGCCGTCTCCACATCACCGCCGACTACCGCATTCTGCTTACCGACTACAACAAGGAAATAAAGATGACACCTTTGCCCAAGGCGGTTTTCTTCTTCTTCCTGCGTCATCCCGAAGGCGTAATATTCAAGCATCTAATCGACTACAAGGACGAACTTCTTGAAATTTACAAGAACTTGACAGTCAGCGAAGACGAGCAGAAAATCAAGGAGAGTATTGATAGCATTACCGACAGTACAAAAAATTCAATCAACGAAAAATGCAGTCGTATCCGAGAGGCTTTCATAAAGGAAATTTGTGAAGATTTAGCCGAAAACTACTTTATCACCCAAGACCACAAATCGAACGCTGAACCAAGACTAAAGTTGATTACTCTTGATAGGACTATGGTAAGCGATGATTCGGGGATTCTGTAGATAATGCTCGGTGTGCCTCAGATTGCAGAGATTTCGCAACGGAAAATCGTGAAGGAATATAAAACAAACAGCAATTACTAAACGGCTAAAAACCGACCTTTTTTGTTTGGTGTATTCCCTTTTTTTGTATTTTTGCAATATGTTAATGAGACATGACAAAAACGAACGATTTGAGAAAAAAAAGCTATTTCTCCTGAAGCAACTTGAAGATAAAGGTTGCTTGTGGTCGTGTGCTCAAAACCAGAAAGACAAGATTGACGATGCACTATTGATTGAGAAGGCATTGCTGTATCTCGAATTTGAAGATTTGCACAAATTGTGCGAACTATATCCAATAAAATATGTGCAAGAAGTCTGGCGCAAGCGTCTGGTTTCGCAGGGCGAATATTATGGCATAATAAACTGGTTGCTTGCTGCAATGTTTTTTGATATTAAGAACCCTGACAGATATTTGAAAATATATGGAAAACCAAGATTGGAAGTTAGGTCTTAAAGCAGAAACTATACCTGTTTTCGAGACTGTTTCAAAAATGGAAATGGTCAAAGGTTTGTATTTGTGTGGCGGAACTGCACAGTCTTTGCAGATGATGCACAGGAAAAGCGAAGACCTTGACTTCGAATTGCTTGGAACACGAAAAGAGCGACCAAAACTCGACTTCGCTGCTATCTCGAATGAAATATCAGCCATTTATCCCGATTGTAAGAAGGATTTTTTGTCAAATAACCATCTGCAGATATTTGTAAACGGCAATGTAAAACTATCATTCTATAGACCAGAAAATTCTGTTCCCGAATTGGGCAAAGGTTTTGTTTACAACAATATAGTAACCCCATCTTTGCAAGAACTGCTCGGCATGAAATTGTTTACAATAACGGTGCGCAGCGCATTTAGGGATTATTATGATATTTATTCCCTGTTGCAGGAAGGTTATGATTTAGCCAAAGGTGTCGGTTATGCAGGTAAATTCTCACGACATACAATACATTCAAAGTATATTTACAGCATATTGCTGAATGAAAATTATTTCTGCAAACCCGAAGGCTTTTCTCTCCTTGAACCAAAATATGAGGTATCAACAAAGGACATCGCTGATTTTATAAAGCAATACATTGAGAAAAACGAAATTAGAATAAAAAAATAATTCATATATTGCAGGGTCAGAATCCAGCATGCCCTATGATATACTCTTGATAGGACTATGGTAAGCGATGATTCGGGGATTTTGTAGATAATGTTGTGCACCGCAGATTGCAGAGATTCCGCAACGGAAAATCGTAAAGGAATAAAAATATTTGTGTAAAACAATCTGTAGCGACACAATGCATTGTACCGATACAATTTTATGTAACATAGAATTAAAAATATAATCCTCCCTTTCCCTTTTTTTAGTATATTTGCCGAAAATTGCACAATTATGCAGCGAAAGGAAATTGTAAACGAAATAAGTAGTGCGCTAAAGCAGTTGCCTTACGACATAGAGGTTCGCCTTTATGGTTCGGAAGCCCGTGGCGATGCGCGTAGCGACTCCGACATTGACCTGCTCATACTTGTAAACCGTGCAAAAGTAACCGCCG
>Ga0310696_10000772_pt1 | contig 47820 bp, 60 predicted proteins | sample AusTroGonzalo_MG_4_FD_203885 | JGI IMG/M metagenome (GOLD analysis project Ga0310696, IMG submission 203885) | Bovine rumen microbial communities from tropical cattle in Woodstock, Queensland, Australia - Gonzalo_02 (v2) (version 2) | ecosystem: Host-associated > Mammals > Digestive system >... | reverse complement strand
AAAGATGATTGATTATTATAAACAATTTGGTAACGCCACTAACAGTGCTGTTAACTGGCGTATTATCAAAACACAAGCTGGTTCCGCACAGTATGTGTGGACACGCTCCGCCATCCGCGGCAACGCGAATTACGTCTATTTCGTGTATACGTCTGGGGCTCTCAACGACTACTTCGCTAGCTACAGTCGCGCGGTTGTTCCCGCTTGTGAAATATAATCAAGCACGCAAGTGCAATAAACAATTATCACCGATTTAGGTGATTATCATTCCTGAAAGGAATAAAAAAGATGTCAAAACCTAGTTACTTACGAGAAGTAAGCGGTGTCTCCTTCTTAGATGACACAAGAATACTCTATAAGCACACACTCATTAAATGTACTAACGAAAACAATTTCGCTAAGAGATATAGATGGTGTTTAACTCAAAAGATTATCGAAAGTGCCACTGAGATGTATGCAGATGTACGGAGAGCCAATTCTGTTTACGTAAAGACTGCAAAGGATTACGAACTCAGAAGACTGTATCAGAAAAAGGCGTTGGCTGAGCTCACCGCTCTAACTGGGTTAATTGATATATCATACGAAGTGTTTACTAAATTAGACAGTGGAGAGATTAAACATTGGATCACATTATGTGAAAATGCCAAGAAGTCAATCAAGAACTGGATAGAAAATGAAACACGTAAGTATGGGGGTTTATAACTAAATCTCCGCCAACCGCGGCAACGCGAATAACGTCTATAACGTGAAAACGACTGGGGCTAACAACAACAACAACGCTAACAACAGTAACGCGGTTGTTCCCGATTGAGTTTAACAACTTAGTGCTTAAAGTAAGTCGAATGACCGAAATCACCAATCGAACACAAGGAGTTATAAACCTCGCCCATAGGGTGAAGAAAGAGCAGCGATGAGATTGACTATTTATAGTTAGTATCTCTATAAACGCTGACACTAGTTAATTAAGAAGAGATAAATAATGAGTTCTATTAAAGAGACTGTCCTAGACTTTGCAAATATGCACAAGGCGGTCAAAAAATCTCTCAATAGCGTGAGATGGAAAAGTTCTTCAATAAAATTTGAAGATACCGAACTAAGTAATCTTCTCGCTCTCATCAAAGAGGTTGAAGACGGAACTTATCAAATCTCTCCTTACGTAGAGTTTACAATCTACGAGCCAAAAGAAAGACACATAATCTCGACTAGGTTACGAGATAGAGTGCTCCAGAGAAGTCTCTGTGACAACTACTTGTATAAGGAAATCACCAGGCACTTCATTTATGACAATTATGCTTGTCAATTAGGAAAAGGAACAGACTTCGCTAGAAAGCGATTAAAAGTTCATCTCCTACGTTTCTATCGTAAATATGGTAGAGATGGGTACGCACTCAAATGTGATATTAAGAACTACTTTGGTTCAGTACCTCACGAAGTTGCAAAGAAGGCAATTAGAAAACTCGTTAGTGATGATTGGGCTTATCAACAAGTATCAAACATCATTGACAGTTATGAGGGAGATTATGGTATCGGATTAGGTAGTCAAGTCAGTCAATTGATTATGCTATCAGTTCTCAATGACCTAGACCATATTCTCAAAGAAAGATACCGATGTAAGTTCTATGGTCGATATATGGACGACATCATTGTGTTAAGTTCTTCCAAAGAGCATTTAAGACAAGTGAGATCGTTCATCAATGAATACCTCGAAGAAAGGGGTATGACACTCAATACTAAGAAGACGCAGTTATTTAAAATAACGCAACCGATTAGTTTTCTAGGATTTGATTACATCTTAACCGAGACTGGAAAGATAGTAATGAAAATGAATAGAAAGACCATCACTCGTGAAAAAAGGCGAGTGAAGAAACAAGTAGGATTACCAAGAGAAAAAGAGGGTTTCAAAGCATTCAGAAATCACTGTTCTAAAGGAAATTGTCATCACTTGTTCCTAAACATTAGCATAAGGAGGAGAAAACTATATGGCTAACAAAGCAAAGGTCTTAACTGGTGCTGAATTCCAAGAAGTCAGATTAAACAATCTTGAAGAAAAAGCACAATTCACTGGTGAAGAAAGCGCCAAAGGCAAAGCAGTCAACCACTCTTTAAGAGAAAGACACATTACCGAAGGTGAAGAACACGCTTTAATCAGAAAAGCACTTATGCACATTATTGCTAAGCACGGTGATGAAAACGATCCAGAACTTGCTGAATTTATCGCTTACTATAACGCGGTAGAAGAAATTAAAGTGGAAGTTGAATCAAATGAACACCCAGGTGAATAAAACATTCGTAAGAAAATTATTAAAGAACCTGGCTGAAATCGGCATCAAGAAAACCGATATAATCTGCATCCTTCAAGGTGGCTCAAGTCTCTATCTTAACAACTGTAAAGATATTGACCTAAAAGTTATCGTTAAATATCGTAATCCGCACGTTCAAGAAAGTCGCTCATTCGATATTAACGGGTATGAAGTTGATTGCATCTACTACACCTTAAATGAGTGGAGCAATATCAAGTATCGAGAAACCATCTATTTCGTTACTGAATCGCCTGACTTAGTGACTGTATATGGTGATGATAAAGACTTTGTAAGGCACGATATCTTAAAAGATAAGGAACTTGCACGAAGGATATTAGAAAACTATGACAGAAGCCTATTCCATTACAAAAATGAGAATCTACTCTACGGTTATAGTGAAATGCCATCAAAAAGAATTTGGAACTTCCTAATGTTTGCTTATAAGTTGAAGAACAACTCTCATCGACTTACTAAAAAGCAGCTAAAGGAAATCCAACAAGTCCACGATTCAGAAGTGAATGTCGGACAATACGAACCACTATTTAATGAAATTAGCGAAATACTGAAAGGAGAATGACGCTATGAAAAAAAGAAATTTATTCAGTCTCGTGTTTGCGTGCTTGTGCTTGCTTGCTGGTGCTGGCGTAGGCATGGGCATTGCTTCGTTTCGTGATAATGCTCCAATGGTAGTTTACGCGGAAGGTGAAGAAACAACTGAACCAACCACCAATGAGGAAGAGTTAACAGAAGAAGAGAAGGAATCCAAACTTCAAGAATTGTTAGACCAACTCAACGCCAAATACCAAGAGATCCGCGATACTCAAATCTTTGGTACCACTATTGGTGCTATTATTGGCGCTGTTGTGGGTGCTGTTGTTTCATTAGCACCTTCACTCATCAATAGAAAGAACATTAAAAACGCTATCGAAGAAGTGTCATTAACAAGAACTATTGTTGATGATAACAAGAAGATGGCTGAAAAGATTAAAGAAGATTTCAATATCACTAATGAAAATTACGACAAAGTTATCACTGTTATGGGCGACATTTCTAAAGAGCTCAAAACAACTGAAAACTTATTAAAGAAAGTTAGTGATGAAAACGATAGATTATCCAATGAAAATGCCGAATTAAAAGACATTCTCTTAAATATCGTTAATCACTCTAAAGAATTGGTAGCAAGCGGTGTTGCGGAAGCATTAAACAAAAAATACTTCGATAAATAAAGGGGGCGATCATTATGACTACAAAAGTTAAAAAAGAACCTCTAAAAACCAGATGCCCAAGAAAGTATTACCACAGAGCATACATTGGATGCCAAGTTGGTGAATGGGCTGCTATTGCTACTCCAATAATTGCCATCTTTGCTGCGAAGTGGAACGAATACTTTGACTTCGTAGAAAACCAAGGAGAATCAATTAGACTCACTATCGGATGTGTTCTTGCCATCGTGTGTGCTATCTTCTTTGGTTACAAAAAGTTAAAGAACCAAGAAAAGCAAGAAAAGAAAGTCACAATGCTTTCTTACGTATTTGGAATCGCGGTAGCATGGGCTGCTGTGTTCCTATTTAAAGTAATAATTGATGATTTATTCTTAATTCTATCTTGCGAACTTGCAGGTGCAGGTGCTGCTTATGGTGTCGACTTCGCCACTCAATATAATTTGAAGAAATACAACTTATATCAAGGCGCATTTGAAAAGTTAGATGCTGAAGAAGCTGCAGCAAAAGAAAAAGAAGAAAGAAGAAGAAGGGCGGTTGAATAATTTATGGATTATATGAAGAAAAGGAAATTGAAAAAGTGGTTTGCTAAGCACAAAGTCGCTTTAATTGCCACTGGTTCATTTTTGCTAACTGGCTTAATCGCAGGGCTTATAGGCTTTGAGATTGCAAACGATTGGCATGCTATTCAAAAGTGGTTATCAAGTCCTTGGGCGGCTACATTCTTCATTTGTCTAGTTATAGGTATTGTCGCACTTGTCATCATCTTAATGACCTTTATTAACTTGAAAAGAGGTGACGAATAATGCTTGAAAAATTAAAAAAAATAAACATTAAACATGTTGTCAAGTCATTCACTCTTGTTTGGGGTTTAGTCCTCATCATCTTAATGACAATAACCAATGTTGGATTAAATAAAGAGTTCAACTGGTTAGTCTGGCTCAGTAATTCTCTCATTATCTTTATGATTATGGTCTTCGGACTTTTAATGGGTGAATCTGGTGGTCGCGATAAGCAACTAGCAAAAGAAGATGGACTTTACCAAATCAATAAAGATGAATATGAAAAGACTCATACTTTAGTGGAACCAGAACTTCCGTACTTCCCACAATATTATTATATCGAAAGAGAAGAAGAATTCTTCCATAAGAAATTGGATCATATTACTCAAACTAATATTTCCGAAGAACAAGCTAAGTTAATTCTTAAATATTGTCAAAAAGAAGATATCCAACTTCTCAAAGAAAAGCCACTTGAGTTTGAGGGAAACATTATTAGAAGAATCACTGATGAAGATGTCATCGAAGTGATTATGGATGTATATGAAGGTAGAGTGAAATTCCAACCAGAATCAATCCAGTACTTCTTAACATTAAATGCCTTAAATGAAAACATCGGAACTCTCGAAGTCGGTGGAAAACTCAACCAATCAATCAAGAAGAATAGAACCACTAACAGAACAGTTAAGATTGTTTCTCAACTCGCAATATCTCTTATTTGGGGTTTGTTAACAGTCTATGACTTCATCAGTGGAGATGATACACAAGCGTGGGTAAACCTTGTATCAAGAATTACCGCGTTATTCACTTCTTACCTCAGTGGCTACTTATCCGCGGTCATTGAAGTGAAATTAGAAGCTGAAAAGATTAAAAACAAAGTCGTTGTTTTAATGGCTTTCCATAATGCTCTTTTAAAGAGAACATTCATTCCTAAACTTGAAAGCCAAATCGCCAGGGAAGAATATCTCAAGAGCATTGGAGCGGATATTAAACAAGAAGAAGCAAAAGAAGAACCTAAAGAAGAATTGAAAGGAGATTCCGACAATGGCAGTAACAACGAATAAACAAGAATGGGTAAACAATTTCTCAAAGGCAATTGGTAACACTGGAGAAAATGCTGTTACCCCTACTGGTGGCTCTGGAGAAGGTGGTAATACTCCAGATAAATATGATGCTTTAGAAACCACTTCTTATAAAGAAATGTTATCTAGCAAGATTCAAGCTGCAAATGCTAAAGATCAAGCACTCAAATATGCTAATGACTCGTTAGCAGGTGCTGGCTTAGGCAATCAAGGTATTGCGGAATCTACTAGAGCAGGTATCTTAGGCAATTACCAAAGAGCCATCACTGGAGCTGATGAAACACATCAAGCCAATTTGATGGACATTGAACAACAACGTCAAGAAGATGCAACCACTAAAGGTGAAGAAGATTGGCAAACCACAATGACAATGCTTCAACAAGCCACATCTCAAGAAGACTTAGATTATCTCAAGAGTGAGTTCTATCCAAATATGACAGACCAACAAAAGAAAATCTTTGACTACTACTACAGCACTTATGCTAGAGACTTAGAATCTCAAGATGTCCAAGCCAATGCTAAGTGGGCTGATAGAGTGTTCCAAACAACTGAACTCAAAGAGAAAGATGGTGTGTCATATAAAGGCGCGGTTGAAGCTGATGTCTTACTTTCAAATATGAAGGATTCTTCTATTGAAGGAACTGACCAATTAAAGAACTTCTACATGACTGCTAACAATGGTGACATCGTTGCTATTGATTACACAGCCAAAAACGGAAGTGGAACAAAATATATGATGTTCTATAATGGCAAACTCTACTACGTTGATGGTGACATCTTGAATGGCAGACAACCAAAAGTTAATTGGAAGATCAACGTTCCAAACATGAAAGTTAATTAAGGGAAAAATGGGTTTATACCCACTTTTCTCGGTTATAATCCCAAAAATCGTTAAAATTTTTAACAAAAATTAGGATTTAATATGGCAAATAAGAAACAAATACTATCTACAGCAGAGTTTCTCCAAACAATGAGAAAGACTCCATTAGGAAGCACTACCGACTTCACTTTAGGTGATGCCGAGATGCTTTCTCGTGCCGGTATCGATATTTCCAATTATGGTAACGAGAGCAACGAATATGTCGAGTCTTTAGCACAAGAAAAGCAAGAATCACAAAACTGGTGGGATAATATCTTTGGAACTATTGATAACATTGCTAATGCCTTTGGTAAAGGATTTGTCTCAATGTTTGAAGGTATCATCGATTTAGGTGTCACTATTGCTGGTGATATCGGTTCTTGGTTTGGTGCTGATACTCAATGGGCGGAAGACTTTGTTAAAGTCGATATGGCAGGTAATCTTGCCAACTTTACTGAAACATTCGCTAACTTTACTCCTTGGGGAATTGGTAAATCCATCTCCAATATGGCAAAGTATGGTGATGAATATTGGAAAGACATGGGATTAGCCTGGTCTAGTCTTGGTCTTGGTCAATGGTCACGCGCTTATAATGTCTCGGATAAAGAGTTTGAAGAATGGCGTGAAAAATATGCCTTTGGTCACGATGTATTAGAAGAGAATACTGGTTGGTTCGGTCAAGGTGTTTTAGGTCTTGCTGAAGGTGCTGGTCAACTCGTTGGTATGTACGTGACTGCTGGTGTAGGCGGTGCTGCTGGCTTGAGTGCAAAAGGCGCACAGTTATTAAGTTTAGGTGCTGTGTCTTTAGGTGCTGCTGGTAAAGGAACTGAAGAAGCATTAGAAGAAGGTGCTAATATCCATCAAGCCACATTATATGGTTTAATGACCGGTGCTGTTGAAGCTGGTACTGAACTTATTGGTGGTATTGGAACTGACGTTGCTTCAGGTATTCTTGGCAAAGCCGCTTTAAAGAGTGCAGCAGTTAAGAAATTCACATCCACATTAGGTGGTAAGATGGTTGCTGGTTTCCTTTCTGAAGGTTTAGAAGAAGTCTTATCTGATGTCGCTAATCCACTACTTAAAAAGATTTCCTATGACTATGAAATGGATTTAGCCACTGAATATTCAAGCGGTGAGTTCTGGGCTGGTCTAGCACAATCATTCGTTGTTGGTGGTTTACTTGGTGCCATCGGTGAAGGTGGACAATATTACAAGTTAGGAAAAACCACGATCAACGGAAAACAAGTCGGTCAACAAGCCGCTATTGATTATTCTAACTATTCAGATGCGTTAGATGATTTACATAAACAAGCAAAGAGACTCGGTAAGACATTCTCGCAAGTAGCAATGGAATCCGAGATTGATATATCCGAAAGAACAAATATTGACTTAGCATTAGAGCAAGTGAGGTCTAATCCTGATTTAAGCGATACTCAAAGAGCGAAATTAGAAAAAGCCATCAAACGTGCTTATGATGCTAATACCAAATATATGAAAGCCCAAGAAGCGGTTTTGAACGCTTTAGAAGCTCGTGGCATCACTGAAGATGATTTACAAAAAGAATACTTCAAGAAGAACGATGAAAAAGTCCAAGAAATTGCTGAAGAAGTCGGTTTTGATGCTAATAACACAGTGGAAATCGCTGAAGCATACTCTGATAATGCTGAAATCATGGAAGCATATAACAACGAAGAAATCGATTCATTCTATGGTAAGGATGGCGAAATCGTTGTTAAGAAAGAGGGAGATGAAATCTCTACTGGCACTGAAATTGTCGCATTAAATACCGTCGAAACAATTAAAACATCTAGCACTGAAGTTTATAACGATATGATTTCAGTCGCTGATAAGTTAATGGGTATCAATGAAGAGTTCTCAAAAGCGGTTGATATCTACGCTAAAGAATATATGAGACAAGGCATCGCAGAAGACGAAGCTCTTAAACGTGCCAAACAAACCGCAATGGCTAATTTAATGGCAAGATACTTTAAAGAAAAGCCAGGCGTTTTCACTCGTATTGATTTAGTAAGAAAGATTGTCGATACAATGGATACCGCTCTTACTCCTATCGAAGAAAGAGTTGAAGGCGAAGCTATCGAACCAGAACCAATGCTTCCAACCGAAACATATAATCCGCTCGAAACCTTTGAAGAAGAAATGCAACATCTTGTTAGAACGATGGATGATCCAAACTTGCAAAAGAAGATTAGAGTCGGTAAAAGCAATATCAAATCCACTGCTACTTGGTTACAAAATATTGGTTATCAAACCGAAACACTCGCTGTTAAGTTAACCAATAGCGCTGCTGGTATTGAAAATGCTTTTAGAAGATTTGGTTATTCTCAACGCGAAGCAATGTACCAAACCGATAAGGTCAGGTCATCTACATCTATTTCTCACGATGTGTTCTCTAATGGCTTCTATGAAGTCGATGATAATGGTCATGTCGTTAGAAAGACTAAAGGCTTATACAATGGCAAAGATGGCATCATGGATTTATTAACTAAGCAATTTGCTGGTGATTTACAAGGAAAAGCACGTCAAAAAGCCATTGAGAGCGGCTTTGCTAACTTCTATGAATCACTTGCCTTATTCGTTGAACAAGACAGACTACAAGCCGCTTTAGGCACTGATATTGTTTCTATCGATGACATTGATAAACTCAAGGATCAACAACCAAAAGAAAGAAAGACTGTCTTTGGTAAATGGTTAGAAACAAGAACAATGCCTGCTGACTTATTAGTTAAGATTAGTGAACACTTCCCACTACTCTCTGATGCAATTCAAAAAGGTGTTGCAATGGATGAAGCCACATTCAACGAGCTCACTCATAAGACATCACTTGACTCACATATTGAACTAGAAGGTGAAGCACTCACTGTTTATCAAGAAGCAAGTAAGTATTTAAGACTTCTCAACCAAAAAGATATTGATACGAGACTCGCTCAAATCGATGAACAATTCCCATTCTTTGCTGAAATGCGTGAAGAAATGTGGAAATATACTCGCGAACTTTTAAGGATGCAATATGAATCTGGTTACTTAACCAAGTCCGCTTATGAGTGGCTACAAAAGAATTATTCTCATTATGTTCCAACATATAGAGAAATGATCATCAGACCAAATGCTGATATCTCAATGTCAGTCAACGCCAAGACATTAAAAGCCGCTAAGGGCAGTGATTTAGTCATCAAAGATATATTTGAATCACTACAAATGCAAACGGTTAAAATCCACCAAAAAACAGCGATTAACGAACTAATTAAAGATTTAGTTCACGCTGGTACTAAGTATATGGGAGATAACAACCTTATTTCTAATGACTTTGTACAAGAAATCGCTAAAGAAGATATGCCACGTAATACCGATTCAAGCATGGTTTACTACCTTACTAGACCAGCACTTGATGGCAATGTCTTAACATATTACGAAGGTGGAGAAGCACATAGTGTTCTCACTACCGCAAACATTATGGAAGGTTTCCAAGCGTTAGCCGGTGTATATAATGAAACACTTACTAAACTCGCTCCGATGAGATGGATTGCAAAAGCCCAAGGTTTAGTTAAGAACTTATTGACAACTTATAATCCATTCTTCGGTTTAAGAAATGCTATCCGTGACTTGTGGGATGCATCATTCTATTCTCCAACTGGGATGACAAGTGTTTTAAGAAAACTCCCAAAAGCATACAAGAGTGTCATCACTAATGATATTGATTTCCAAACATTCGTTGCTAATGGCGGTATTGGAACATCTATTATGTCCACTTCGGATACTTTCACCGATAAGAAGAAATTATCCAATGGTTTAGAATATGTTATTAAACCTTGGAAAGGTATTGAAAGAGTAAACGAAGTTATTGAAATCGCTACTCGTTACGCTCAATACTTAGCCACTACTGAACAATTAACCAAACAAAGAGCCAAAGGCATGAATCAAATGTCTAATAAGCAAATTGTGACTCGTGGTGTTTATGAAGCTCACGAAATTACATTGAACTTCTCTCGTTCTGGTACACTTGGTAGACAAATAAACAATACCTTTGGTATGTTCTTAAATGCTAACATTCAAGGTTTCACAAAAATGATGAGAACATTCATTGCTCCAAAAACTTTGAAAGACTGGGCTGAATTATTACTAAGAATCTTGATCCTCGGTATTGGAACACAATTATTTAATGAATTGCTTTATATCGATGATGAAGACTATCATTCACTCAACCAAAACATTAAGAACAACTACTATTTAATTAAAGTTGGTGACCAATTCATCCGTATTCCTAAAGGTCGTGTCATCAGTGCCTTTAACTCTATTGTTACTGGTGCCTTTGATACCGCTAAAGGAAATAAGAACGCGATGGAAGAAGCACTTAAATATGCTTTATTTGAAGCTAACGCTCCTATCAGTGGTCAAAGCATCTTGTCTTGGGGATTCTTCCAAGCGATGGATGATGTCAGCAAGAATAGAACTTGGTACGGTGGAGAAATTGTTGGTGCTAAATGGGATAACACAAGACCAAGCGAGCAATACGAAAAATCCACATCCAATATCTCTAAATGGTTAGGAAAAATCTTCAACTATTCTCCATTAAAGATTGAATACTTATTAGACCAATACACTGGTATCGTTGGTGATATCTTACTACCAATGACATCTGATGAAGCAAGTGGCTATAAGTTGATGAGAATCGTTAAAGACCAATATCTCATTGATCCAGTAGAAAAGAGCAAATACTCTAAAGAGTTCTACGATTATAAACAAAACGTTATGTATGACAAAACTGATGGTGATGCTATTGCCACTATCCAGGCTAGTTATATGAATACCGCTACTAATGAAATCAAAGAACTCCAAAATCAAATCAAAGAGTTAGATAAAAAAGAACTCTCTCCAGAAGATAAAGCTGCTGAAGAGAAGACAATTAGAGTGATGATGAATGCTGCTTATAAAGCCGCTACTGAAAATGCTCAAGCCATCGGTGAAGCATTAAAGAACTACACTATCACTGAAGACAATATCGCTGAAGTTCAAAGAGAAGTCTACCGTGAGGTGTTAGGTGCGGAAGCCGCTTTAAGAATCTATAACAAGCGTGTCTATGCTAAAGCACAATGCTATAGCAAAGCCGGTGTCAGTTATGACGAATTCTATGTCTACTACTTCAATGTAAAGGCAATGGAAAGTAAAGAAGAAGTTGAGAAATACGTGACAAGATTACATATCTCTCCACAACTTAAAAACCTTATCTATGCCTTAGCAGGATGGAGACTTAGCAAAGATAAAATCGAAGTCTTAACTCGTTGGCTTAAAAAGAAAGGTTTAACTGACGAAGAAATTGACATGATATTATAGTTATTATGGAAAAAGTCATTAAACTTATTATCTGGGCGGTCATTGAAATAGCAATGGTTGTCGTCATCATAAGACTGATGTTAGATAATGCGACAGTTGGATTCGCATTCATCCTTCCAGTTATCGGATTCTGTTTCTTACCAGAAATATTAAAAGAGGGCTAATTACCCCCTTTTTCTTTTAATGCTTGTATTTGGTTATTCGCCTCGTTAATGAACCTGTAGCAAGCGCTTTTGCTCCATTTCTTGACCTTATGAGGTGGTGTCTGTCTCACAATAAGTGTCACAAACATTTCTAACTCTTTATCACCATACGTACTAGCAAGCATAATGAGTGCGTCACTCCACCTTTTAACTATTTCATCGATACGTGAGATGTATGTTTGCTGATTGATAATTCGTAAGTCTAACTCAGTACACTTTTCAGCATCCTTTGATGGTATCAATCTACGCCTTTGAGCAAGAAGAACTTGTAGTTCAGCATCCGCGTTAATTCGTAGTTCTTGGAATCGTATGTATTGTTCCAGGCTATTTTTCATTGTGACGATTTCTTTCAGGTGCTGGATAGAAACGCGGTATCGCTAACATTAGAAGATTCCAACTGCCTTGTATCACTGCGACTATTCCGACTTTGATTAAGATATCTAATAACTCAACGTTTCTCTGAAGAGCGAATATAATCATCACAATCAAGAATGCGAAGTTTACAAGAGTGTTTAACATGTGCCAATTCTGAACTCTCATTTTTTATTCTCCAATTCAAATCTGCCGAAAAACTTATGTAATGCTTTGGCTATTTTATGAATATCTTTTTTACTGGCTGATAATAAATAACTTCTACTTAAACCAAACTTTAAGAAGAATTGGTCACTACTTACTTTAAATAGACAATGATCATAATCTGGGTAATCATTAAGAATAAAACCAAGATGTTGAATATCATCTAATGAAAACTTTTCGTGAACCGCATCAAATTCTTTTAAAGCCTTTTCTTTATGATGATACTCATAGTTTTGATTTACATAATCAATCAAATAATCTTCTATTTCTTTTACTTTCATAGCAATTCCCACTCTCCTTTTGTATTAACTAGCACCGAACCAACCATCATCTTCATAAGAGTCAACTAAGACTTTTTCTCTACCTTGCTTAGCGACATTAACCATCTCTCTCCAAGCATCTTTATCACTAAGCCATTCACGTTCATAGTTGTTATAAGCTTTAATACCTTCGTAACCACTATTAGAAAAATCTTTAATATCTTCAATGTCTTTTACTTCATCCCAAGTTTTATCAACACATTCTGGATGAACGTCAATTAAGTATAAAGCAAATAATCTATCCCAACTATCTAATGGTTTTTCGTGTGAATAGTTAATCCACCAAGAGTTGTTTTCTAGGTCTAATACTTTATGTTCGTCATCAGAAAAATGTTTTGTATCTTTTCTAAGTTCGTTCCAATTTGCTAATAACCATTCTTTAAAATTCATACCAAGTCCTCCAAACTACTTCCTAGCAGCGAATCTTCACTTCCTGCTTTCTTTTCCATTGTGGCAATTGATTCACTATCCCAGAATGTAAGACTTGTTCCAAACACAGCGGATCCAATTGTCATTTCTTTTTCACCTTCGATTTTTACTCGAGATGAGATTTCACCGGTCACATATACGAGTGCTCCAGTGACTTGCTCGTGAGTGCTTATGTACTTCAGCACGTTGAATTTGCGCTTGCCTAACCATATCACTGGAACCGCATCGTCTTTACTAGCATCCCAGGCACGAGTACATCTTACCCACATTAGGAGAGCATCATAACCATTCAGCTTTACATTGGTTGGTTCTTCATCGATTCTTCCAATTCCAATCCACTTCTGCATGGTTAATCCTCTACTTTAATTGAACTAATTAACAAATTAACGGTATTAGCAACTGCCTTTTTAAGGACATCTTCAGGGATTTCTACATCGAATACTTTACCGGTTCTAGCCATTCCTGCTGAACAACAGTCGCATATCATTTCCAATACATCTATTAAATTCACATCATCTGGAACTGACTTTAATAGGTGATGGCGCTCTGTGTTGACATGCATTTTATACCAATCGGTAAATTCTTTGCTATTAAATCCTTTGTTTAAACCATCTGTAAACCAAGGTATGGTATCCAACTTTGTAAAGTCGTGCTTTGCAAATTGTTCTTTAAGCATCTCTACCAATGCATCACCGCATTTTTTGACTGCTTCAATGTGATAAATGGTGTCGGTTTTAGCAGCTTCTTCAGTAACTACTGCTCCAGGTTCAAGTGTTCTAGTGTCGCACCTGTTAGTTCTTTTAATTTTAATTTCGTTCATTGTTTGTTTCCTTTCTTATAAACGTAAACAGTTTCGGTATCTTTTGGATCTTCAGAGCAATACCACTCTTGGTCTTTTTCATCGAAATACATCTTTGTTTTATCGTATTTCCACACATGACCATATCTGATGTAAAATTGAAACGATGTGTGACAATGACTACAAGTAGAGTATTCGTCTTGATTACCTTCAAAATTGTAATCAATGTCATCGCAATCTAGCTTTTCGCCACATAGAGGGCATTTCTTTTTGTAATTATCATCAAACATATCATCGCTCCTCAATTTCGATTTCAACTCTTGGTTCTTCAGAATAGAACTTCTGCACCAATAGTTCGACAACTTGGCTATCATCTGGATAAGCGATTCCATTTAAGGCATCTAAACATATCTTTGCGATATTGTCAGTGTCAGGTTTTTTCTTTGGTCTAACCAAACCTTCAAGCATCATTTTTCCACTACCGTCTAAGTCAAGAGTGTTAGTCTTTTTATGAAACCTATAATGTCCTTTAGGGATTTGGAAGTATGCTTTGATAGTGACGTATAATTCACTATTCACATTGAACTGCATACCATCATATTTGTTTTTATATTCATAGACGACTTTTGACTCATAATGAGTGGTTTCTTTTGGTGTATAGATTTGAATAAACTTTCCAGCATTTCTTGCCTTTGGTCTACCTTTACCAGCAGGCTCACCTAGAATAATTAGTTTCATAATGATCCACCCAACTTCTCTATTGAGAGAATTACATACTCTTCATTGAGACCATATTCTGGAACGCCACTTAAAACATGAGTAATTTGGTAGACATTGTTTGGTTCGTTGATAAAGTCTTCCCCATTAGTGTTAACAAAGTGAATCAAGTCACCTTTAGCAAATTCTCGATCGTTTTTTCTAAGCTCGGCTTTTTTGAAACCATGAGATACTTCCCAGTAGAAGTTATCTTTTATTTTTAAGTTATGAAGTTTCATTTCTTCTTCCTTTCTCTCGCTCGTTTAACAATTTCTTTAGGCGAGTAGTCACCAACAAATTCTTCTACTGTTTCACTTGGAATCACCGGTCTTTTTAATAGTTCGATTTCAACGCATTTAAGAGACATTTCAACCTTTTTATTATTCTTACCCCTGTGTAATCCTAAGATGCCACCAACAGCCCAGAATGAGCCTTGTTTACCATAAACCATCAATTGTTCTACGAGCATACCAGTAGCAAAGCATAAAACTTCTTTAACTGACTTATGGTCTTTGGTGCAAATTGTGAATAAGCAGCACTTACCTTTGTAGTTTTCATCTTCCACCAATTTCGGTGTTCTTTTGATAAACCCTACTAAAAGGGCATAATTATTAAGCATCATTGCCATTTGGTTTATTTCCTTTTGGCTTAATTGGTTCGGCTTTTTCCTTACCAACATGAATTAGAGCTTCTTTCGCCATTTGACCACCAATTTTACCAGCGAGATTCATAATTCTTTCAACTCTTTCTTTATCATCAGCGAGTCCACTTGTGCCTACTGCAAGCATGAAGCCCATAATATTTACACAAGCATTTGTAATTTCGGTTAAGTCTTGTTCGGTCTTTGGTGTTAAGTCGATAACCTTATCACCTAATTTAATTGCGTTAACTAATTCAATTTCCATAATTAGTCTCCTTTCTTATTTTCGACTAAGTAGTCAACATACCAGTCACAACCACCCATGAATGAGTGTTCGTGGCACCACAACTTTGCTTCTTCTTCACTATCAACTTGAATCGTTGTTGTATGTGAACCCCAAGCAGTTGTGTTATATCCAGTTAAGTGAGCAGTGTATTTTTTCATTTTCTCCTCCTTACTGGTTTACCAGAATAGAACAAGTTTGTTTGATGTTCTTCTTGTTGGCGTTTCCGCCTAAGTCTATCCCATTCCTTTTTCCAGGAGAGATAGCCTTTACATTTAGCGTGGCAACCAACGTGCCTTTTATTACAATCTCTACACGGACATTCCATAGTTAATCTTCTCTCGAGACTGTTGGTATTGCTTCTGGATCATCATTTCTATCAGGAACATCGATTTCATCAGGACAATTAGGAATGTCGGGTTCCCATGTCGGTGTGAAGATGTTGATGAAGAAGCTAATCACTATCAATAAAATGAATAATGCTGTGATACTCGCTAAGACAATTAAGAGTACGAATACCCAAACAGGAATAGTAATCATTTAGCCATCCTCCTTTTAATACTTCTATTGCCTAATTTGTGACCTCTTTTTTCCGCCATTTCCATCAGTTCATCATCAGTTAATGAATTGAGATAGGCTTTTGAAATGGCTGCGGTTGTTTCGGAATCGACATCTTTGAATCCGACCATAATTGCGGGTGGTGTTGGTAATTCTTCAAACATCGGTTTCCATATATGTAAGCAATGCTCATGCATGTTTACGTAATCTTCTTTTTTAGGATGATATTCAACGCAACATTCGTCTTCACTCCAGAAGATATCTTTAATGCGACACATAACATCCCAGGTAGGAGTTTTGTTTGGTTGAGAAACGGACGCATGTTCCCAACCCAATGATGCTGTAAAGATAACTAACCATCTCTTTTGAGTAACTGGATCAAAGAAGTATCCATCGACTCTGATGATGTCATCTTCATTCATCACTGTTAGTGGCTTGAATTGCCTATTGTTGATAATTTCATCTAGCGATTTCATAACATCTTCTCCTTAATCGTGTCGTACCATTTTTCTATGAAGTTAGCGAACTTGCTTTTTCTTTTATAATCCTTTAGATATTTCATCTTCAGAGCAATGTCTGAACCATAAGCTCCAAAGGCAGTTCCTGTTAAAACCATAGATGTGTCTTTGTTTTCAAAGTCGAACTGGAACGCCAGGAGTCTATCCCATTGATATGATGGCTCTAATCCAACCACAAACACTTTGTCATTTAACCAACCAAAGTCGCATCTATCGTAACCGCCCAGTTTCCACCCTTTCTCTTCACTATCAAACTGATTTATGAAATCATTTGCTATTTCTTTTAACAACTCTTCTTGTTCTTTATTTAAGTCACCAAGTTCATTGTCTAGTGAGAAGTCAGTTCCCTCATTTCTTCCTATGTGTAGTGCTCCAGCTATGCCTATCCTATATCTCATAACCTTTCTCCTTTGCTATTTTTAGATATGCTTTGAATTCATAATTTGTTAATCCGAACCAGTCACATATTTCTTTGATGAAATACCATCCAGATTTATACATGATGATCAGTTCTTTTAATTCTTCATCGGTAAGATTTACCCCGGCTTCATATTGTTTTTTAAGCAGCATTTTGGACTCTCCAATTTCTACCTACATTTTGAATGAAGCGGTTTACCAATTTTTCGCAATCTTCGTGTCTTTCACTTGATTGATTATGCATCCCTCTAAGTTGTTCGATTCGGAGTGTTTCACCGTTTTGCTTTTTAACAAGTTCACAACATTCGAGCGGTTGATCGTTGACATAGACCATCAGGATGATACATTTGCCTTCAATCATTTTTTTGTCATAACCATAAGTTCCGACACAGATTCCTAATTTACTTCCCCAGTCAACAAAGTCTTTTTGACAAGTCGGAATTACAATCTTTAAATCCTTTGAAGAAAGTTGATATTTTTGTAAAACACTGGAGATTTGTAATAGTTTTTCGTTAATTTCCGCACATTCCTTTGCTCTTTTCATTGCTGCGAGTGTATCGTGAGCTAGAGCACAGTTGAGTGGGTATAACGTTGATTTGAGTTTCATATCGTATCCAGCATCTTTTGCCATAACTAGATAATCGATATAGTCGTGAAGTCCGATGTTTTGGACTTGCTTTGGATTATTGAGATATCTATATAACTCTTCACATTGGACGCGAGTTCTTCTGATATGTCTTTGTTTGAATTGTTCTTCGTAGACATCAATTGTTTGCTCGTAGTAGAACTTTTCCATTGACCAGTCTTTTTTAACCGCCACCGAGATATCTTTGTATAGTGGTCGATGCTCTTTAACATAGTCACCATATTTATTCAGCCAACGGACAAGTCTCTTCTTTCCATCTTTGGATAATTTCAAGACTCTTTTATCCATTACGAGATATCCATATCCAGCCTTTGCGAGCAGTTCAGCACTTGCGAACTCACGATATCTTTTTGCGTATTCCATTAAGCACATGCCTGGAGTCCATTGGAAGTAAGGAATATATTTGCTAAACATCTTTTCAACTTGATCGTCAGTGAATAAGCCTTCAGCACTGATTCCTAATCTTCTATCGTATTCGTACCAGTTATCATCTGTATCGCATGGAAGATAGTAACCGTAATAGTCTCTCTTCTCCCAAACAACTCGATATCCAGCAGCGCCACAGAAGTATAGGTCTCCATGAACTTTAATGAAATCTTCATTGAGATACTCTCTCACCACTTCTTTAATTCGGATGCCCTTTTTCTTGGTCTTGTTGAGTGCGTAAGTACGTAAGCACGGTTGCCCTTCTTCATCATCAAGAGTTTTGAGCCAGTGAGTTCCGCTTGGTATCTCTTCTGGAGTGTTATATCTAGCAATCCAACTTTCAATTTCAGTTCTCATCATCGTCACCCCAGTCACAATCATCGAATAATGAGATTTGACCTGACTCTTCACGTTCTTTCTTTTCTTTTTCGAGCGCCTTCTTGCGAGCAGCTTCTTCACGTTCTCTCTTTTTACGTTCCGCTTCTTCGATTTTTCTTCTTTCTTCAGCGAGGTATTCTTCTCTGGCTTGTTCTTGGAGAGATTTTTTCTCTTCTTTCGTTAAGACATATTTAGTGCCTTTTTCTTGAGGAATATCACCATCATGGACGTAATGAATCACCATTCCGTAAACTTCTTGGTCGCTTATCATGACGCATTGTGTGCCAGATTTAGTTTTAAGGCGGTTTCTAGCCTCGTTTGTGACAAACTTGAACATTTTATCGAGTGTAATCTTTTTTGTTGCGTAATCGCCCTTTAATACGTTGTCTTTTCCCAACTCAATGATTAGAAACTCACCGATTGCTTTTTGATTTGGATCGTCAGTGAAGTCAATTTCTTTTCTCAAACGTTCAATTGGATCCATATCGAAGTCGAGTTCCAACTTAATCTTTTTCTCTTTTTTAGGTTCTTGTTCTTCGACTTCTTCGGTTTCTTCTAACTCTTCATCGAGCTCTTCATCAGTGACTTTTTTCTTCGCCATACTATTTACCGCCTTTCAAATACTCGAAACGCTCTTTCCACATCTTTGATTCGTTCTTTTGGAGTTTAAGTGCTTGTTCTAAGTCCGCGACTTTCTTTTCGAGTTTTTCTATTTCTTTAATCATGCTTTGGTTATGGATGAATGCTTCATGGAAGTCTCTACCTTGAGATTTCTCCATTTCAACGAAGTCGTATGTGAATAGTTTTCCTTGACCGTCTTGTGAGATTTTATCTCTAATGATTTTTGCTTTATGCGAGTATTCATATACCTTGTGCATGAGCTTGTTGTGATATTCGATATTTTCTTTTTCAGTACCAATGTAGAATTGATTATTCTTAACGCAGATAATCTTGTCTAATTGGTCACTTTCATTGATGATGTCCTTATCTTCATAGATTTGAGGACAATTTGAGTGGTTACCCTCAGCATCTTTGAATTGATACAAGTCTGAGTAAGTGAGTTTCTTCTCTTGGCGGTATTTCTCTTGCCATTCGATAATTTCTTTAATCGATAATTTTTGATCATTCTCACTTGCCCACTTGACTAAGCGGTATAACCACCACTGTCTTGGAGTAAGTTCCATAGTTAATCGTTCCTTTCGACCATTGCAGGTGGTCTTTATTTATCGTCATAATCTCTTGACGTTTTGATTATTTCGAGTTCATCATCTTCTTCATCTTCATCGCCTTTAATTTCAGCGAGGAGACGTTCCCATTCTTTATTGAGGTCAGCAGCTTCTTTTCCAATTGCTACCCAGTCAACGAATCTACCTTTAAGAGTGTTAGATTTTCTCATAAGTTCTAGGAAGTCATGTGTTGATTGAGGTTTATTAAGTCCAACCATATAATCAACGATGTTTTGATTTAGTGCTCTTAGTTCATCAACAGTGAGAATTCCGTTATTTAGTAAGTATGAGAATGTACAATCTATATACATCGTGTCTTCTGGAATAACTTGGATTCCTTTTTCTCTAAGTTGATTGAAGAATATTTGTGTTGCAGGCACATATTCGACATCTGGTGCTTCAGGTTTAGTGAATGTTCCTAACTCTAGTTCTTTCTTGAAACATGATTTGACATAAGCGGATGGATTATTCTTAGTGGATATCTTTTTTTCTTCTAACCACCAATTAAACCTTTCTTCATCAAAGTCAGAGTCAGTCAAGTCCTTAATCAAGTCATTTATGTGTGTGAGCACTATGTCGTTAAGATAACTGTATTCTTTTGTTAGTTTCATATCGTTCCTTTCTATAATCATCAGACTTATATATGACTAGAATCTCTAATACGTGTATGCGGACTCTTCATTTATGACTGACTGACTATATTTAGATAATTATTTAATTCTTTGGGTATCGTTTAGACTCTAATATCTAGACTCTAAACTCTAATATCTAATCTCTTATATCTGGTGGACATTTGTCTCCCTTTTGTCCACCTATTGTCCACCCTTATCTTCAAGTGCTCTTCTTTGACCAGCTTTTTTGAGTGCTCCCTCAGTAGTTGAGGTGGTCATTTCAGGCACCATTGGGATGAATAATGTTCTATCTTCAGTGAACTCGATGATGTTCATATTTTTGAATGCATCAATTGCGGTTCTTACCACATCAACATCCGTGTGTGTAATCGCAGCGAGCATCTTTTCATCGTATGGGATTGACTCATTGAATCTGAGATAACCATTGTGAGAGATTGATTCGCACATCAACTTGATAAGGAAGAGGATGTATTTGTCTCCGTTTGGTTCAGACTCGAGGATCTTCACCCAGTATTGGTCAAAGAAGTCTTTGTTGAGTTTTAGGAAGAACAACTTTTCCTTTGAGTATTCAGCCATAACTAGCACATCCCCTCAAAGACAAGCTCAACGTTTAATTCACTGATAAACTTATAAAGTTCCCATTGAACTGGTTTTCTACCTCTGATTTGGTGATAGAACTCTTCTTTATTGATGCCGAGTTCTTCATAGACAGATTTAATCGTGCGACCACTTTCTTTAACAGCGGCTTTGATTCTTCTATAGTCTTCAGCACATAAGAAGTATTCAATTTTCATTTTTGCTTTCATAATTGCTCCTTTCATTTGTTCAAACTTTTTGAACTAATAAGGGTTAGTGTTAATCTCCTGGGCATTTAGCAGGACAGGTGTTATCGCTTCACGCTGGCTATTATCAGCAACGGGAGGATGACAAATGCGCTACGTCATCTAGTCGTTGTCGACCACTATTTTTTGTCTTCCACTACGCCATCATCATCGACATCAGGAATCGTGTTGGTAACGTTGGTGGTAATTGGCTCTTCTGGTTCTTCTTGGTTTTCGATGTAATCGTAATTATCGCCATCTCTAACCACTGCTTGGTCAGCAAGTGCCATTTTTTGTAATTCAATTGAGGTAATACCCCATTTAGAGATAAGTTGTTTAATGACAGTTTTCTTTGCCATTTCATCGAACATGTCTTTCCACTTGCCAGTGCCATACATTCTGTATTCAGGTGCATAGCGCTTTGCGTGTTTTTCACATTGTTCTTTAGTCCAGTAGATGGTTTTGGAATAACCACTAACTAACTTGAAGTAAGCGAAGTAACCAACAACTTCTTCATTGTCGAACTTGTGATCGAACTTGATGATGTCATCACCGAACTCGTCTTGTCCGATAACTTCGCCTTTATGAACTTCTTTGACTCCGAGTTTTTCATAGGCTCCAGAACGAATTGCCCATTGAACCCATGCTTTCCAACCGGCTTGGAATGTTGCTTCCATAATTTGGTATTGAGTACCATCTCTATCTTTTTTGGTGTTCTTATATGGAATGATGTAGACATAACCAAGTGTTGGTGCGAGTGGTAAGTCAAGTGATTGTGCTAATAATGCTGCGGATAAGACTGTTTTTGGGTCACTGTCTTGTAAACCTACGTTATTAGCAACGAGGGTGCTTACATCAGCCACGAATCTGAGCGCGACTTTTGGGTCACCTAATGTGTCGTTAATGAGTTTTTTATAAGCATCGCTTTGGATGGCAACGCTAAACTTTTGAGTTGGCTTTCTAAGTGCTATTTCTTGCTTTTGTGCCATGATTATTTGTTCTCCTTAATTTCGGTAATTGTACAGCCACCATCGACTGCTAACTTTTTGATTTGTTCAATTACATTGACATCGCGATATTTGATAACCAATGTAACTTCTTTGAGGTCGTTATCTACTGGCGCTGGAGCTTCTTCAACAAACTCAGTTTTTGATGCTTCAAACTCTTCTTTTAATTGCTTTAATTTGTTGTCAGCATCAGTGAGCATGTCTTCCAGTGCTTTGAATTGCCAGGAGAATAACTTAACGAGTGCTAATCTCACTGCTTTGATGGTGTCTTTCTTCTTGCGAAGGTTTGTCCTACATTTTTTGAGGATTTTAAGGTCATCATCGGTTGTGATGGTTTCCATCATGTTTTCTTCAATGAATCCCTCACATGCTTCTTTAACTTCATCAAATCTAAGAAGCGAATATTCCTTAGTCTCTGGGTCGAGAATAGGAGTTAATGAGAATTCTTCAGGTGTGAATTCAGTTTCTTTCTTTTCAGCCATAAGGTCTCCTTTTTAGAATGTGATTTTGAAATCTGGAATAATGCCTTGCTTGACATTTCTTTCCCAGAATCTAGTCACGAGTTTTTCTAGGTTCTCTACGTGCTTGAGTACATCAGCACGTTCGATGTGGTAATATCTGGTTTCAGTTTTAAGTAGCTTCTTTCCATCTGGATCGTAGTAGTCATAAAACTTTAGTTTTGCAGTCACTTCAACGAAGTCAAAGTCATTCATTACAACCAAGTACCAGATAACTTGTTCGTAATACTTTTGTGGAATATGATCCTTCCACTCTTGTTCATCTTCACGGTTTCTAATATCGTGGGTTTTAATCTCATGAACGCCTTTTCTACCGGTAGCAATTTCAGTTAGGATGCTATCGAGTGTCGCGGTCATATAAGGTTTATCTTTCCTGCGATACATTTCGTGTTGACGTGGGGTATGCACTTTGTACTTTTCTTCAAAGTCAAGAGCATATTGTTTGCGGATGATGGGTTCGCAGCGGATGCCATAAGTCATTGAATCATTAGAGGTTTCAACTTCCTTATCATCTGGACACATAATGTCGGCGAATAGTTCCAGGATATTTTTGTATGGGCTACTGCCGGTAATTGCGGATGCGCTAGTTCCACCAAGTCCGCGATTGTTCAACCAATCTTCTTTGGATTTGAATGTTTCTTTTTTGTAATTTCTTTTTTGTGCCATTACGCATCTACCTTTCTTTCAAGATTTGAGACAATTTCGAGTTCTCGTTCTCTGGTCGTTCCAAGACATTTCATCACTGAGTCGACAGTCACACATTGAGACATATAACGTATCGCTCCGCCAAACTCTCTAAGCGCTTGATTTTTTATCGCAATTGCTTTGGTTGTTCCGCAGTCAGCGTATTCAGCGATATCGTGATAAGTCCAATTTGGTTTCATTAAAAGTTCTTTTCTTCTTGCTAGTGTCATGTTTCCTTTTCCCAACTAACAAACTACAAAAAAACATCTTTCGAGGTCTCCGCTAGTTAGGTCAAGAATAGCAATTGACTTAATCATTTGATCATGCGAAAAACTAGCCTTATTATTAAGTTTTAAGGATAACGCCTGCGTACTTATGCCCAATTTTTCAGCAAAAACCTTTTGATTACCGCATTTTTCTTGAATCTTAGCTTTCAAAAAACCATAATTGCATTTAATCATAGTTGCTTCTCCTTTCTTGTGAATTTGTTGAGTTTTCCCAACTTCACAATCAGTTTAAAGCATAAAAAAACATAAATCAATAAAAAGTTGAGTTTTCTCTACAAATAACTTGAATATTTTAAAAATTAGATTTAATATGATTTACGAAAGGAGCAGTTCAATGGAGATTGTAAGTTCATTTCACGAAAGGTTCATGCAAGCGTTAGAAGAGTCAGGTTTAAAGCCAACAGAATTAGCACAAAAGGCTGGAATCACTCGCGCTGATGTATCCAAGTACATGCACGGTAAGTACAAGCCCGGTAACATTAAATTATTAAAGTTGTCGCAAGCGCTTAACGTGGATGTGTTATGGCTCATGGGATTCGATGTACCTAAGCACGAAAGCGATGAACATAAGCGCATGAGAGATGAAATCAATAACAAACTTGCTCATCTATCGGACGAAAACCTTTCAAAAGTTAAGAGGTTTATCGAGGAGTTTCTCGATTAACTTCTTAACAAAAAAGAGGAGATGGCACCTGCAATGCTGTCTCCTCAGCGGTATGTTTTTAGTATCTTGGAACGATTAACTAATAACGACTACCTTTTAATATTCTATCAAAAGCGAAAGGAGATAACAATATGAGAAAAGGTATTTATAAAGACATCAAAAGGGGTACTTGGTTTATTTCCTGCAAAGTAAAAGTCAACGACGAGTTCAAAGACGTGACTATACGTGGGTACTCAAGCAAGAGTGAGGCGAACGCGGATTATGAACGCGCTATCCAGGAATGGGTAAAGAAACACACGAAACACTGTAAGGTATTGTTTTTCCAGGACTTGCTTGCAGAAGTGAGAAAAGATAGATCCACCACTGTTAAGATTCAAACACTTCGAGCGGATGATTCCGTTTATTCTAAGTATTTGCTGCCTAAGTTTGATAGATGGCTCATTGAAGATGTCTTTAAAAAAGACAATATCACCGACTGGTATAACACTTTTATAGCAGATTCCACCATTACAACCAACCGCAAGAATAAAGTTATTACACGCTTTAAGGACGTACTTGCTTATGCATATAGGCACATGTACATAGACGCGCCTACTTATCAGATATGTGATGTAATATTAAAAAACCTACGTGTTAATATAGTACAAAAGCACGAAAAGGATATATGGACACGCGAAGAGTTCGAGTCATTCATTGATGCGATTCCAACCGATAAGCTCTGGTATCCATTCTTCATTCTCTTTGGTGAGCTTGGCTGTAGAATAGGTGAAATACAAGGACTTATGTGGAAACACTTTGACTATGACAAGAAACTCATTTTTATCAACCAACAAGTTATCGAAGGCACCGGCGATGGATGGACTATCGAAACACCTAAGACAAGTTCTTCTATCAGATACAACCGCTTGACCGATGATACTGCGGACTTGCTTTTGGAGTTAAAGACCATTATGCGTGGCGGTGATGATGACTTCATCTTTGGTGGCAAACGACCAACCAGTAGACACGCTATTCGTGATGCGATGTACAAGTATGCTGCGCTTGCTGGAGTACGCAAGATTACACCGCATGGCATACGACATAGCAATGCATCATGGCTTGTCGAGACTGTCGAGACTATGGAAGATGTTAAGGTTATCAGCAACCGTTTAGGACATTCCAGTACACAAATGACACTTGATACTTATAGTCATGTGCTCAAGTCACGTGAGAGTGCTATGATAGGCGTATTGTCTGGGCGTAGACGTGCGATTTCCGTGACCGAAAAAAATGGCAAAAAATCAGAAAGCGCATAAAACTCTGTGAAAATCTATTTCGCTACTTATCATATATAGATGATAAGAATAGCAAAATGAAAGCACAAAAAAAGCGGTGAAATGGACTTCAAAGAACCCGTCACCTGCTCCATCTAAACACTAACCTAGATTATATCTAGGTTTTTTGTTTATTTCAACCCCCTGTGAGCGAAATATGAGCGAAAAATGAGCAAAACAATAAAAAAGCGACCGAATCAAATCGATCGCTCCTGCTTAAGCACATACTACTTACGTATATACTTACGTAGGTCAGTAGCCCCACTCTTGTGGTGTCATATCAGTGAGTTTGAGGAAACTGAACGCATTGAATGCCTCTTCGTGATTATCTTCGCTTGCGTATGCCTCTACCATTTGCTCGTGGTCAGGCACTTTATCGCCTTCATCTTTGGCAATTTGGTAATTATCTTCCATTTGGTCATAGAAGTCTTTTTCGTTGGTCTCGAAGATGATGTCATCTGTGTCATCTGCGATTAGGTCAATTATGTAATAGCGTGTCATATACGTACCCCCTTATGCTTGAGTGCTTAAGCGTATCTCGTTCATATACGCTGTGAGTGATTTAGCATCCTTTGGTTCCAAACCATTGTCTTTGCACCACTGGATGTAGAATCTGAGTTGTTCTTGAATAGTTAATCGTTCCATAAATTTAAGCTAAGTTCCTTTCCATATAGTCAACCATTAGGTTGAAATAATCTAATCTGATATCACGTAATGGATTCGTGTCCAACACGTTGATGCGTTGCCAATAGCGTATGTTATTACGCATTTGCTTGAGTGCATCGCCAGGATGATTACCCGCATTGAATTGTGCGAGTAATACATCCGCTTGTTTGACGATGAATGATTCGTCCATACCAAACTTTTTAAGTTTGTTCTTTGCCTTCGCTAATTCTTTCATCATTTATTTCTCCCTGAATCAATTTTGGTTTGATAGTCGAAGTAATCGGCTGTGAATTGCTCACGTTCATCGCTTGTGAATGTGTTATCGAAATCGTGAGCGAGTTGCTTTTGCGTTAGGTAGTACACCTTGTCTGCTTGAGCACAAACGTATCTATACTTGTGTGCTTTAGCGTTCCAGATGCAACTGTCGAAATAGTCGTTCCAACCAAAGTTGAGAGCCCATGCGACTATATCGGCTTTTTGAGACTTTGTGAGTGTTAACATAGTTAATTTTCCCTTTCTTAATCCATTGAGCAAGCGAGTTCTACGACTAGGTCGAATTCCTTGCTATGTTTGCGAACGTTTGCGAGTTTAATGCCTTCGTGTTCAAGAGCGTATCTGAGAGCGTTCCCAAGTGTTTCGCAGCTCATGTGATATGTGTTTGTGTATAATTCATACATGACCGCACAAAGGTCTTCATAATCAGGATGATTTTCTCCGAAAATTGCACCTGTTTCATCCGCAATATGTAATGCGAAGATGTCAATGTTGTTTGCTCTAGCAAGAGCGAGTTGTTCTGAGTATTTCATAGTTCATTTTCTCCAATCTTTTCTTTTATATTTCTTTTCTCTCGAGTATGCCCTTAGTCGAGCATACCCAAGAGGTTCATTTTTGCTAGGTCGAGTTCAGTTGCGCCGATCTCGCGAGTGCTTGAGTACTTGTGTACCTTTGCTACGGGTTTAGGTATCACATAACTCGTATTCGAGTAGTAGATGCCACCATCTTTAATCCAGTTGCCTATTAAGGCACAATATCCAGTTTTGGATAACACCGCTAATTTATTTGGATAACCATCCCCGAGTAGTCTATTGACTAAACGCACTTTTTCAGGTTTCTTTGACCAGTAGTGATTGTCGTGAATAATATCTACAAGATATTCGCTGATAAATGTCATGCTGTCATTGCGGTCTTTCACGCCATATTCACTTGTTAGGCGGATGATTCCATTGTGTGCTACGCCTATCTCACATTCGCTTTCGAGTTTACGCATTTGAGCATAATCACGAGTGAGTGGGTATGGATGAGTGAGTTCTGGAACGTTGCCGCCCTGGGTTCCGATTCTGAAGTGGTAGACTATAGAATAGTCTTTGTCATTCAAGTCGGTGAAGAAAGCTTTATAAGCTTGTTCGAAAGCTTTGTATGTCATAAACCCTTTACGGATTACGACTATGTCGTTGATAGCGACCATAAATCCTGCGCCATCTGGATTTCTCTTAAAGCATTGCTTAAGAGTTTCGAATGTTGGGGCTTTTTGACCCGCTGGTTTGAATACTGCGATACACATATATATGTCCTCCTGTGCTTATGTACTCAAGCATTACGCTGCTTGGGTGACCGTAATGCCACGGTTTTCAGCGGCAACGGTATTTAAGAATGCGCCATTTTTACGCCAGTAGTTCATAGTTTCACTAGGAACTAACTTGAAGATTTTGCTCATACAATAGATTTTTTCAAATCTAACGTTCTTTAAGTTTTCAACGATACCTAAGACAAGTCTTAGATAGTGTTTGATTTTTTCGCCATCGTTTGTGGATTTGCCAATGCGTAACTCGATGGTAGCGCCAGAGCTAATGAGAGCACATCCATGACTGCTTGGGTAGACACTCCACTCGTAACCAGCGTAGCGACCACTTTCGAGTTGTTGTTTCATTTGTTCAATGCTTTGCATTGTGTAGAAGGAACACCATCTCATTTCGTCTGGTCTACGACCACTGATTCTTAACCAGTCGTTTTCGTATGCCTTAAGAATGTATTGCAATTTCAAGAAATTGAGTGCTTGTTCTTTTTGTGTTGTGCCTAACCAGGTCTTGCTTAAGTGGACGTGGAACCCGACGTTTGCGACGCTCTCGTCATTGCCCATAAAGCGCATTTGTTCGCCTAAGATATTCCAGTCGAAGTCATATAATGACTTTTTGGTGAATACGTTTGAGATAATTTCCGCTTGGACGGTACAATCTTGTTCGCATCTAAAGATGCGGTTTCTAACACCAGGTCTTGCCATTCTATAGAATGCATCGGTTGCTTTGAATGAGTTGTTGCTAACGATACGGGTGGAAGCATTAGCTTCCATTTCAATGCCAACGCCTTGAACGTTATCGAGAGTGAAGGATTCTCCTTCAGCATTGATAACTCTTGCGTTACTGGATGTTGTGTGATAACCAGAGAGAGAAATCCTTGGATTTCTAGCGGTCTCTTCTTCTGCTCTTGCTACGCAACTTGGGCAAAGTCGACCAGTGTCGCGGTCATAAGTGCTTGCTCCAGTACGGCGGTCTTGTGGGGTTACCCAAGCACCACAACGGTCACATCTACGGAACCCAAGGGTTCTCATAGCGCTCTCGAGGTCTGACTCATTGTCGCTTTCAAGGTAATAAACCTTGTCTTGCTCGGTAGGTAAGTCGCTATCTAATGCTTGAGCATTTGATAGTGTGACTTGGAATGTTGCTCTTGTGAGAACATCCATTTGTTCCACTTTGTGGAATGTAGCGAAAACTTCGTTCGCTTGGTTGAGAGTACAAATTACAACGTAATTTTTCATGTCGGTTTTTCCTTTCTTCCGGGGTTGCCGGTATCGACACAAACATGATTTCACAAGATTTTTCCTGCCTTGTGACACGCCTTAAAGCTGAAAAAAATTTTCTGATCGGAAAATTTATTTTCATTGCCGAATTAAGAAAGTTGTTGACCGAACCGAAATCTCGCGTGCTTAAGCAAGCACAACGTATATACGAGTGGTTTGTAGGTTTCACTACAACTGAATTATTGTAGAGTATTACTGGATAGTATTGGGGATAATGAATACTAATAAGGGGGCAATAAACCGGTCGTAATTTGAGCACATAAAAGCACATGTATAAAGGGCAAACAAAAGCAAGCGAGACAAGACCTAAACGAGAAATGTAGCGAAATGACTATCATAATTTTTAATTAACGTTCTTTCTCTCGGCATCCGTTTTTCACGAGATTTCAAAGCGAACATAATCCAGACAAATAGAGACCGTAGCAGCTCATTTAAAGCACATTTATGGGGTATTCTTTCGGTCATAGCATTAAAAGCATACATTTAAACCTAAAGGTTTACTCTTTCATTGGAGCAGTTCATACAAACTAAACCGGGGTTCTTTACACATAGCGTATATGCATCAGGGATCGTATGGGCATTATGTACCCCTCCCTATCGCCCCTTTAGACCTGGGGGCACCTCCACATATATATCTCGGCTTTTCCCCCTATATCCCATTTTCATAATAATTTAACCATTTTTCGCATTCATATATATGTCCGTGTCAGTCCGTGTGTCATGTGTTTTTCCATATTATAAAAAATAGAAATTTTCATGTTATTTCGCAGTATTTCAAATGTTTAATTTTCTCAACTTTTTTGTTGTGTTTTCTCTATAAGTGTTATATTTTACGGGTGAGGAAGTCTATGGACAAAAGAGATGAAATTTTATTCGATTTAATGCCAGAGTCTGAGAAGGCTTATTTTTCTCAACGCGAGAAACAGGCAAAGAAATTGAGTATTAAGGATGCTCAAACTGGTTTAGCGGAGACTTTAATGACGGAATTCGTGAATCCAGAGGATGGAAGTGTCTTAACTCCTAAAGATATTATCGATAGGAAGATGATCGGATTTGTGATGATGAATCCAAGTCCTCAAAATGGTAAGGCACTTTATGAACTCGCGGGTATTGCGGCTCCAAAACAAGTCGACGTTACTTCCGATGGTAAGTCCGTAGATGCACTCTTAGCGTCTTTAGCGATTAAGAACAATGAAGAAGAGGTTACTAACGGTTAAGGTACCAAATGCCAAGACTGGTAAAATCTTCGAGATTCGAATGTTGGATTACATTCAGAATTTCCTCTATATAAGACCGAAGTCTCGCGACTTAAATGCGTTCTTAGAAACTGGGGAAGAAGATGATACTCCGTTGGTACTATTCAAACTCAATGACGATCAGATGAAGTTCTATCTTCAAATCGAAGATGATTGGGCTAACTATCGACCTATTGAGTATGCGGTCTTGAAAGCTAGACAAAAAGGTTTCTCCACTCTTATTGCGGCGATATTGTTCTCTAGGAACATCTACTCTCCTTATAGAGAGTCGTTGATTATCGCTGATAAGGATGACCATACATCAAGAATCTTTGAAATGTATCAGAGGTTCTACGACCACCTTCCTGAAGACATTAAGCCAAGTCTTAATTCTAATAAGAGGGGAACTGTAATATCCACTAAGTCGGAATCCACGATTAGCGTTGAAACAGTGAGTGATGACCTCGCGAGAGGTGCTACGTTATTAGGCGCTCACGCTTCAGAGTTCGCGATGTGGAGAAAGCAGAAAGAGTCACTTGCATCGCTTTTATCAGCGGTGCCATTCTCTCCGGATGCGATGCTTTTTATTGAGAGCACCGCGAAAGGGATGAATGAGTTTAGAGAATTGTTCAACTCTGCCTACAGCGGAAAGAACAAGAGAATCAAAGGTTGGTTCTCCCCTTGGTACACATCGAAGGAATACAAGCTGCCTTATAACGGTGAAGAGTTATATCGAAGCGGTGCTTACGATGATGAAGTATCGTTGTATGAAAACTACAAAGATAAGGGTATGACTCTTGAAGGACTTATGTGGAGAAGAGCGCAAATCGATGCGATGGGTCTTGAGATGTTCCATCAGGAATATCCGACCTATCCCGATGAGGCGTTTCTATCTACTGGTGTATCAGTGTTCAATACTCACGCGGTACAAAAGCGTTTAGAGGAAGTGAATCGCGAATCACCAAAGAGAACTGGCTATTTCACTTATAAACAGTCCTGGAATTCTTCCGGAACGCGAGTAAGTGTTAGCAATATAAAGTTTATCGATGATCCAAATGGTGATGTGGTCATCTACGAAGAACCTTATGCTGGATATCCTTACGTGATTGGGGCTGACCCAGCGGGATTAAATGGTAAAGACTTCTTCGTGGCTCAAGTATTACGTCACGATGGAAATTGTCGTAAACAAGTCGCGATGTTCCGCCGACAAAAGATGGATCCTGATGAATTTGGGATGCAACTCTACTGCTTAGGGCAGTATTACAATACCGCGTTAATCGGTGTTGAAACCAATACCGGTCAAAACGCGAATAAGCGGCTCGCGCAGGCAGGATATAGAAGAATCTATGTTCGCCAAAATCAACAGTCTTTTGAGGAAGATGTCCTAAACCAATATGGTGTTTCCACTCAAGCGAGCAATAAGAATGACATGATTAACACTCTTAAAGAACGCTTTAGAGAAAGACCAGAAGAGTTTAATGATAAGACCACTCTTCAAGAGATGATGACATTTGTGGTTCTTGATATCGGTAGTCGAGGGAATTATATCCTGGGCGCTGCGACTCCAAGTGACCATGACGATACAGTTATGGCTCTTGCGATAGCACACACAATCGCGTTAACGAATCAACAAACCACCTCAGTCAACATGGCTGAGAGGGAAAAAGCCGGTCTTCCTTGGCAATTACGCTCAGAAAGACCAAAAACTAACACTCAAGGGAGAGGATTATGGAAAAAATCAATCGTATCGTAGTGAGTAAGAAAGAAGAAAAGAAGATTAAGGAACTTAATCATCTATTCTCTTTAATGGGTATCGATTTCGATTCCATCAACGAAAGATTAGACTCCATGACCTCTACTTTAAAGAGTGTCAACGCTGATTTAGAAAGAATCAACGAAAAAATAGAAAACATGGAAAATCAATCCGCGAGTGAACGCGAAGAAAATAAAAAATTCATTCAACAAGAACTTAGCAATATCGCGGTTCGTATTAAGAATGAAACCGAAAGAACCACCCAACTTATGGGTGACAAATTGTTTAAGGGGAGTCGTATAAATGAGCAGTTCTAAGAAACAACCAAAAAAACAACTTCCAACCGCTAGTATCGCGAATCAACATAGTGTTGATGCTTTGTTTTTTGAGCAACATCAAGATTACATGGATAGAAAAGGTTTTTCTGCCTGTATTCCTGAATGGTGGGCTATGTATGAAGGTCGTCAAACTCCTGAAGGATATAGTGATGATCTTCCTAGAGCCACAGAAAACATTTGTGGATGGGTTGTTGATAGCCAACACGCGACCATCTTAGGCACAACCGTTACCTTAAACTTTACTTGCTTTGATAAAAACATCTCCACTGATGGATTAAAGAAGTTTGACGAATACGTCCAAAAATCCATCAAGATGAACCAATATTGCGACATTATCGTGAGAGATTCTCTCGTTGGTGCTTCTGGTTTCTTATACCACTACTGGAGTGATGATATTACCTTAATAAAAGGTAAATCAAAAGGCTCTATGGCACTTGATGATATCGCTCTTGAAGACTTTGCTTGTGCTAATCCAAGACTTGATTCCATCCAAAGACAAAAATGGGTCGGTTTCAAGAAGAGAATGGAAGTTAAAGCAGTTAGAGCAACTGTCAACAAGAGCATGAAAGACTATGACAGAGTCATTAGTCTCATTACACCTGATGATTATACCTCACGTAAGAGCGCTTACGATGAGGATGAAAACCTCTTTGATAGAGGATTATGTACAGTGATGACTAGATTCTTCCGTATTGATGGAGAAGTCTACTGGGTTCGTTCCACAAAGAGTGTAACTCTATGTGAGCCAATTCCATTAAATCCAAATCTCACTGAAAAGAAACTCAAAATCAAACCTGAATACGACTTAGATGGTTACAATCCTGATGATGAAGAAATCTATGAACTTGATCCAGAGATTGAACCACTACAAGATGAAGAACTCGAAGATGCTGATGATGCATCTCATAAAGAAGAAAAAGAAAAGTTCTCATTATATCCAATCGCTGCCTTAACTCTTATTCCTAGACGTAATTGTTTATATGGAAGAAGCGTTATCGAAGGCATTGAAGATAACCAAAAAATTATTAACTTCATCATTTCTATGATGGCGAAGGAAATCCAAGATACCGCTTGGGCGACAATCATTATGAAAGAAGGCGCTGCAAACGGACAAGTTTGGACTGGTGCTCCAGGTGGAATGTTCACTGACTTCACTCCTGGCAACAACTTCGGTATCAAACGTTTAGAAGGCAACCAATTAAACGGTCAAGTGATGAATTATGTGACCACTATCATCGATATTACAAAGATGATTACTGGCACAAACGAGCTTGTTGATTCTTCTTCTAATTTAAAAGATGTTACCGCGTATGCGTTACAAATCTTAGAAGAACAAAGAAATAAACGTATTGAAGTATTACAAAACCGCTACTGGAGATTCTTGGTCGACTGTGCGGAAATCAGACTTCAATTCTACAAGCACTACTACCCAGAAAGTTATTACATCTATGAGTTAACTGATGCAGAGTTCCAAGAAGAACAACAATCTTACGAGAACATGCTTGCTCATCCAGATGAAGAAATTAACATCAATGGTCAAATGATGAAACAAGGTGAGATTGCCGCTAAGAAAGGCGCTCCAACTAAAGTTCAAAGAAAGACTATTGATCCAGCGGAAGAACTCAAAGGACATATCTTCGATATCGTATGTGAACCTGGTAAAGGTACTAAGTACAGCGAAATCATTGATACCGACTTGATTAACAACCTCTTCTTGAATGGTGGTTATGAAAAGATGTCCGCGGATAGCTTCGAGATGTGGCTCAACTTGAATCCTCTTATGAGTGAATCAAAGAAAGCCGACATCAGAGTCTTAATCAATAAGCAAAGACAATCCGAGAACTTCCAACTCAAACAACAAAATCAAGAATTAACTAATATGCTTCAAATGGTCTTGTCAAGAGTCAAACAACTCGAAGCAGTTGTCGGTCAAAAAGAAGCTATTAACCAATCTATGAATAAATCCTTCAACGAATCTATGGCGGCTGCAAAAGAGCAAGTCAATATCCGTGATGAAGAGATTAGAAGGCTCAAAGGTCAGGGAGCCGGCGGAACTAAATTACCATCCGCTGAAGAAATGGCTGAAAACGATTAAACCTCAAAGGCTATTTATGGGATAGCCCGCGAGCTTAATAAAAATTCGCACCCACGCAGCGTAAATGTGGAGTCACTACCATTGTAGTGGTCGAGGAGACAAAAATGGAAGAAAAAGAAAAAGATGTTACTACTACCACTGAAGAAGAGGAAGAAGTAACTGAACAAACAAATCCTGAGGACACCAACCCTGAGGATGGCAAAGGAGATAATCCACCTGCTACTGAAGACCCAAATAAACCTGGCGAGGGGCAGTCTAAAGAGGAAGATGCTCGATTTGCTAAATTAAGACACGAGAGAGATATTGCCAGAGCAAAGGCTGCAGGTGATGCTGAAGGCTATAAACGTGCTCGTATCAAATCAGTTGGTGGCAAAAACCCTTATACTGACACTCCAATAGAGACTGATGAAGACTTCGAACTCTATGAGTTACAAGATGAGATTCAATCTAAAGGCGGAGATCCAAAGAATGTCTATGAAGTTGATAAACTTCGTAGAGAAAAAGCCGAGGAACAAGCGCGTTTAGCGAAAGAAAATCAATCTGAAGAGGAGAAGAGACAGGCACAGGCTGATGCAGAAGTAAAAGAATACTTAGATGCAGGTCATACTCGTGAAGAGTTACAAGCCTACTGGAACAATCCTAAATTCATGGAATTCGCTGAAGACTTAATCGGTGTGGTTCCTCTCAGTAAAATCATCGATAAGTTTGATAAGGCTTATCCAAAAGAGAACAAAACCACTAAGAAAACTGTGGCTAACAAAGTTAGTTCTCCTGGTAGCGCATCAAACGATGAACAAGAAGTTCCTACTAAGAAAATTAGTGAAATGACTCGTGAGGAATTCAAGGCATATATGGAAGCAGTGGCAAGTGGTAAAACCAAAATCAAATAAGAAAGAAAGAGGAATAAATCATTATGGCAAATGAAGTCAAATTAACCACTGGTGAATTATCTCAATCCCAAATTGAGTTCGTTCAAAAAGCAGTCATGTTTGAATTAGAAGACCTCAATTCTGATGTCTTATTCAAATATGCAGAAAAAACAAATTTCGACCCAACAAGTGATGAATACTCTTGGAGAATGTACAAAGATCTCCCAGAAACCACAGATCACTTAATCGAAGGTGTCACACCTGAAGGTTTGAAATACAGATTAGTCGATTTCAAGGTCAAAGTCTACCAAGAAGGTGCTTATGTACCATTAACCGACAAGATGCTCAAATATGGCATCGACAAACAACTCGCTATCTCCGGCAAATTACTCGGTAGAAACGCGAAACAAAGAATGCGCAGTCTCTTAGCAGAAGTCGTATTCAATGGATTAAACGTCCGTTATGCTCAAGGTTCAGCAGATAGAGCCGCTGTCATCTCTGGCACAAAAGGCATCACACTTGCTGACTTAAACGCCATCAAAGCTGATTTCGTTCGTAGAAACGTTGAACCAGTCGAAGGTGGCAAATATATCTTCGTTGCTTCCCCAGAAGTCATCGCTGATATCAAAAACCTCGATGCTGTCAACAAATCATGGATTGACGTTGAAAAATACGGTGATCAATCCGACATCATCGCTGGTGAAGTTGGTTCTATGTTAGGTTTCCGTTTCATCGAATCCAACATCGTTCCAGTCAAATCCACTTATGTCCACCTCTGTTTAGCATTCGGTGCTGAAGCATTCGGTACAGTTGCTATCAATGGTGAAGATGCTGGTGGCGGTTTCGAAACCATCTACCACGCTCCAGGTTCCGCTGGTTCAAGCGATGCCCTTAACCAAAGAGGTTCCTTAGGTTGGAAACATAATGGCTTTGGTGCAAGAATCCTCCGTGATGAAGCCTTAGTCCGTTACGAATGCTACCACGCCGCTGCTGTTGTTTCTGCATTAACAGATTCTAGCAGAAAAGGCTACAATAGCGAATCCGGTGCTATCACACCAACCTTAACAGCTGGCACCAACATGTCCATCAAGGTCACAGGTAATGTTGCTAAAGGTAACTTACTCAAGATCGATGCGATTCCAGCAAGTGGCTACCACTTAGCGTCAACTGTTTGGACAACAGGTTCCTTCGTTGGTGTTGACCTCATCCAAGGCACAGCCGCTGATGAGACAATCTTCGTCCAAGTCAAGAAGAACGCAAGTGCAGTTACAATCGTTGCTGCTAACGCTGTCTCTGACTAGTCTTAGGACTATAAGTTGTAACCAATAGGCTTCGGGGAGTGAGCCTTAATCACTCCCTACTTGAAAGAAAGGCGGTAAAAAACATTATGGCAGAAGAAAAAAGAGTTCCTGTATTCATTCCTGAAGATGCCTTAAACGAATGGGAAGAAGCCAAAACAGTCACCTTAAATGGTGAAATTCATTCTATCCCAGTCGGTCAAACAGTCTATGTTAAACCAGAAATTGCTGAAATTATCAACAACTGGTTAGATGGCGTTAAAAAAGCCAAAGCCGACTATAAAAAGCGCATGGATGAATTAAACAAAGAGATTTAATCGTCTAATCTGCCACTTGAAAAGGTGGCACCTTATGGGTCGTTAGTTCAAAGAGTAGAACAGTTAACCGCCGATATTAGTGCAATTCTAATACGATCCACCTAACTTAAACCAAAACACGAAAGGATAACATTATGAGACTTGTTGAATTAGTAGTTAATTGCATCAAAGAAACATTCCATAACGATGACACTGGTATTACAGTGGCACATGTTTTAGATGGCACATTAGCACAAAACCCTGATTATGCAAGCGAAATGAATAATGTCCTTATCGGAATCAATAAGGCAATTTCTCGTCTTGTTACAGCCGGGAAAGTGCCATTAAAACACGTAATTATTACCGCTGATAAAGATGCGGAAGTTTATAATCTCCCATTTGACGATATTAGAGCCATCCGCTCAGTCTTTATCGTGAAAAATGGTAAACCAGTCTATGTTGGTTGGACACTTATGGAAGGCAATATCCTTTATTTAGGATATGGTTTAGAATCCACCATTCATATTCTCTACGAAAGAAAGATTCCTAATTTCTTTGAAAGTGACTATGAAAGCACTGATGACTTAGAAGAAAAGTATGGTTTAACTAATGAATTATGTAATTACATCAATTACTTTGTTAAATCAGAGTTATTTGAAGATGTTGATCCAGATAGATGCAAACGCTATCTCAACTACTTTGAACAATTCGTTAATGAAATCAACCACCGTGAGAATATTCCAACTCAAGCGGCTGCTTATCCAAAATACAAAATCTAGGTAATAACTATGGCTAATAAAGATAAGTTCAAAATCAATCTTGCTAATCAAGACCTAAATAGTAGAAGAACTTTTACTACTGGGTCTTTTGCTGGTGTTGATTATCAAGAAGCTGAAACTAATCTTGCAGTCAATAACGCTAGAGAAATGTTAAACATCATCTATAAAGATGGTGTCGACCAAACACGTGATGCATGGGAACAAATTGCTAAGGTTGATGGCAGAGTTAATGCCTATATCGCCTTTAAAGCGGAAGATGGCTTTATGCATCACATTTTTCACATTGGTAAGTTCTTGTATGAAGGATTTAGAATTGGCAAAAGATATTCCTTCTTAGAAGCCATTTTTACAAAAATCAGTAATACAGAATTAGAAGACTATCGTTCTTTGATGAGAGTTAGTGGAAAAAGACTCTATATCTTAGGCGGTAATAAATATTACATGTTAAGAATCGCTCCTACTTACGAATTAGTAGAAGTTGAAGATAGCCCATATACATATATCCCAGTGACCACTATTGGTATCACTTATAAGGATTCTCCTGTAAGCGGTCAAGAAGCTCTCGATGATGTCAATTTATTGACACAATGGAGAAAGAACAAACTCGTTAGTGGCACATATATTGATAATGGCGTGGATGTGAGAACCACTCGCTTTTGGCAATGGACTCTCGATACATCCGTGAAGCCAAAACAATTAGCGGATTTAAACAATATGGAAATTGTAATTAGTTCTTTAAGAAAGGTGAGTGAATAGTATGGCAAGCGCTGGTTCCCCTACGACAACAAATATCGGCACATTCAAATCAAATGCACACATTAAGGCAAAACTTACTGGTACACTTAATAACTATACAATCTTGGCTCCTGGTAGTTGTGAAGAAAATGGTGCAAGTGTTCCATCAGCTGGTGGATATCAATTTTCTGCTGGTGAATTAAGTTTAGATGTCACTATCGCTGATTCTATTGCCGCTACTGGTGCTGCTCACTACGTTTTCATTAAGAAAATCAGAATCTATTTAGAAAATACTTTAGTAAGAACAATTAAATTAGAAAGTGGTGATATCTTCTGGCAACACTGGGATTATATCGATTTCAAAGTTTATAACGTTAATAGCGCCACTTATTTAACTATTCCTTTGAATTCTTATAAAAAACATTATGGTGGTAACCCTTGGGGTGCTACAGATGTCGAATCAACTAGTGCGGCTTGGTTACATTCTCCTGGATATCACAACATTTATGTTGAATTTGATTATCAATATGATTATGGAGAATGGCAAACAGCTAGGCTCTTATTAGGCAGAGTTCATGTTGAAGATATCGATTTCTATGGTATTTCATTAGTTCACAAGAATGCTAAAAAGAAGTTCTATAAGAACGAAGTATTCAATTCTATTGGTTTAGAAGTATGGGCTAATTATAAATATAAATCTCAATTCGGTGGCAACTTTGCTGCTACATATAATTACACATCTAACGCGGTAGTCACTGCTCCTAATATGACCACCGCTGGAACTAAATCAGTCAATGTTACTTTAGGTAGTTATTCAAGTTCATATTCTATTGAAGTTGTCGGTGTATCTTCCGTCAGTGAAAATACAGCAACTAACTTTAAATACTTAGTTGATACCGGTAACCCAGGAACACCAAGCACCATCACTATTAGATACACAGATGGTACAAGTAGAACATCTAACGCTTCTGGTGTTAGTTTCTCTTGGGTTAGTGGCGATTTCAATTCAACAGGTAATAGAACTTGGAAATATAAAATCTATGATTCCAATACTGCTGAATGGATTGAAACTACAGTTACAAAGAAATGCTTTGATGTTTCTAAATTAGCGGTCACTACCGCTCCAACAAAGAAAGTTTATCAAACCAATGAATCATTCGATAAAACTGGTATGGTAGTCACTGGTACTTATGGCGATGCTGGAACAAGAACAATTCCACACGGTGAATTAACAATCTCTTCGCCAAATATGGCAGTTGTCGCAGCATCCACTAATGTCACAATTTCCGCAAGAAATAAGTCAACCACCACTCCAATTACCGTTCATGGTTTAACAAATGTACGTATTTATGTACCTGATTCAATCAAAAAGTACCTTAAAGGTAGCGGTGTTTATAGCAACACTGGTCTTAAAGTTTATTACACTTGCTCCGATCAAGCTGAAACTGAACTCGATTTAAGTTCTACTAAAGTATCTATTGACCAAAGCGCAGTAGATTTCGGAACAACTGGTACATATCAAATCACTGTTTCCGTGACTCACGAAGGCAATACAATGTCTCAAACCTATGATTTGACAGTCTATGCTATCGAATCATTGTCTTTGAGCAGTTATAAATCTGAATTCATCCATAGTGGCTCAGCTCCAACATTCTCAGTTGGTGGTTTAACAGTCGTTGCTACTATGACTGATGGCACTACTAGAACACTATCTAATAGTGAATATTCCGTATCCGCTCCAGACAACATGGAAGTTGGCACACATACAGTTACAGTCAGTGCTACTATCGGTAACACAGTCAGTGCTACATACGAAATTGAAGTCGTTGAAGATTATCCAGAAACAATCACAAGTGTTGATATAACTAACTGGAACGATACATTCGTAGAAGGTGATGGCTTTGATAAAACCGGTATCGTTGTTAAAGCAACAATGCACTCTGGCTTAACTAATAAAGAAGTTGACTTCTCAACATCATTAGATGGTCAAGTTTTCGGTGATGATATTACCGCCTCAACAAGCAATTTCTCCATCACAGTTGAAACACATGGCGATGACTTAACAGTTGCTTACAATAGCAATTTAGTTAAGAAGAGTGGTCAATCCACTATCTTACAAGCAAAATACGATATCTTGGATTCTATTTCCATCACATCCGAAACTGCTGGTATGTTCTCAGAAGCCGGTTCATTACGTTCATATAGATGCGGTGATCACTTCATTACAAATGGATTAAAGGTCACTGCTTCATATAGATTCAGTGGAAATGTTGTTGTTACTGGTTATGAACTCTCTTATAACAGCAAATCCATTGATTCAAGTTATGTCTTTATCTCTGATGATATGGGTCAACAAACCATTACCGTCTCTTATAAAGGCGTTACAACCACATACACTATTAAAGTGTATAAATTATTCAGTCTAACTGTCACTCTTGATGAGAACAGCAAGACTTTATATGTAAGACATCAACATCTTGATATGACACAAACCGCTATTACGGTTAGTGCTAAACATACCTTAGATGGCGAAACCGCTGCGGTTGGTAGTCTTACAATTGACCCTTCAAAATATACAATTCTTAATTCTAATAAAGATTTAGAGCCAGATAACAATGATGGCGAATCCACCACATTCACTGTCTCTTATACCGAAGGCGATGTTACTGAAACTGATACATTCGATATCAATGTTAGAGCGATGACAAGCGTGTCATTGAGTGCTAGTAAGTTCAGTGTTAACTTCGGTGAAAACTTCTCATTAGTTGGCAAGACATTAACAGTTGACTTCAACGTTGGTTCTCCAGCTCAATCTCAGCTCTTAATTGATGCTAATAATCAAGTGACTATCGATGGTAGTAAATACGATGTCGCACTATCACTTGATTCACTAATGATTAAAAACAAAGTGGAAAATGTCACTGCTGGTCTCACTTATGGTGATGAAACCAAATACGCGACATTCACAATCCATTGTGTCTACTTAGATTCCATCTCAATTGATGCTTCTTACTATAGCGGAACATTATACGCAGGTGAAACTATCTCATTAAGTAATCTTGTGGTGAGTAGAACATTAAATTCCACCGATACTGAAGATGAAAATTATCCAGATGTCGACACACTCGATAACGATGATGTTCAATTCAACATCGGTGATGGTCACATCTTAGCAGTTGGTAATAACTCCATTACAGCCACATACTCAACTGGCTTAGGAAATACATTACAAACCAAGAACGCGAGTGTGACACTAACTGCTCTACAAGTAGCGTTACAAAGCATCAGTGTCGATGATGATGCTTTAGAAAAAGCACTAAGTTCTTATGTCGAAGGTCAATCATTAAATCTTAATGGTCTAGTCATTAGTGCGGTATTCAATAGAACTGCAAGCAACAGAACATTATCTCTCACTGAATGTAAGGTTTACTTCGATGATGAAGAGAAATATTACACAGCCGCGGTTAAGCTAGACGATGATGAAAAAGATGTCGTTATCGCGTTCACCTATGATGGTGTCACTAAGACAGCCACAGTTGGTCAATTAAGCGTTGCTGCTAAGGTCTTATCAAGTATTTCCGTTAAGAACACATCTACAAATAAAACATCCTATTTAATTGGTGATTTGTTCTCTACAGAAGGGTTAATCTTAGAAGCTACATATAACGATGGTTACCAAGAAATCATCACAAAAGGATATACAACTTCCTACGATGCTTATAAAACTACTGCTTTCACAAGCGCAGCGGTTGATGCTGATCCACAAGCAGTTACAGTCTCATTGACAATTGGTGGAACTACTAAAACATGTACATACAACATTACAGTTGGTGTTCCTGCCTTAGAATCCTTGAGATTAGACACAACTCTTCAACCATTATCAGTCACTAATGGCTCTCCATATACATATACCGGTTTAGCAGTATATGGCATATTCGAGAATGGTTATGAAGAACAATTAACAATTACAACTGACTGGAATGTCACTACTGACTTAACAAGAGATGGTAGCAATAACGTCTCTTATGCTTCTAATAATTTAGGAACAAAAACGGTAGTTATCACAGCAACAAATCCTTACAACAATTTACAAGCTGGGGTTACTGCAAATCTCAATATCACAGTTACTCCAAACTTACAATTAGTCGATATTAGACTTAAATGGAAAGATGCAGACGATAACCCAGATAATGGCGAATACGCATCTGAATATAGAGTCGGTGATACATTCAACGCTAAAGGTGTCGTTGTTGAAGCATTATTCAAAGACACTGAATGGATTGAAGTTAGCGGTTGGGAAACATCTAATCCAACACTTGGCTCTGTAATCCGTTCTGGTGGTAGATTCACCGTTACAGTATCTTACACATCTCAAGGTGTCCAATTAACTGCTGATTATCAAATCACAGTATTGATGCCTTATGATAGCGGTCTCGTTGAAGAAAATACTTACAAAGTTGCCTTCAATGTGACATCTATCACACATGAAGAAGCCACTATCGAATTCAGCCCAACAACTCAATTACCATTATTCAGATCGAGCTTAATCGATATTGATGATAGCGAAGAAAACTCAACCTATGGTTTGAATGTCTATACCGGCAATGATGCGGATGCGGATTGTATCGGTTATGTAAAATTAGGTTCTACAAGTGAAATTGATGGCTCAGTCATTGACCAAGCACAAGTTATTCTCTTCGATGATCCAGTTAATCCAATTGATGGTCAAGGCAATATCGTTGTTAAGTATCCACATTATATCAGTGGTTATGCTGACAGGATTAACAAATGTCACTTCGGAACAATCTATAACAAGAGATTATTCGTTAGTGGTAACCCAGACTATCCAAACATTGACTGGCACTCAAGCGAAGTCAATTCCGCTCAAATAGAACACTATGAGCAAGAAGAAGATAAAGACTTAACATATTTCAGTGATTTAGATTACTGCAAATATGGTAGTGAAAACTCCGCGGTGGTTGGTTATGACATCTATCGTGATGGAACATTACTAGTCTTTAAGGAAAAAGCCCAATACGAAGCCACCATCTATACAAGAACAACTCAATTAGTTAATGCTTCTAGTTACGATGGTACAGTCGTAAACGAAGGACAACTTGCTGAAGAAGCCTATCCTTGCTTCGAAGTTAATCCAAATGGTGGCGCTGGTGCTATCTCTCCATATTCAATCATTAACTTTGTTGGTGAAACTCTTGTCCTTACCAAAGACGGACTTAAAGCCATCACCTCTAAAGAAGTTACATATAACAATGCTAAATACTCATACGATGTATCTAGCCATATCAATAATAAGTTATTAAAGAATAACGACTTAAATTACGCGCTTATCTCGCAGTTTAAGGAAAAAATCTTATTAAGAACTGATGAAGGTCTATATGTTGGCGAATATTCTATCCGTGATGAAAATAGCGAATATGAATGGTACTTCTGCGACAACATCGATGCCTATTATTTCTTCCAAATTGATGATGAATTATATTTCTCAGACAAGAACGGAAATATCAATAGGTTCTTAGATGAAGACTCCATCATTAGAAAAGACAAAGCAAGAACTTATATCGGTCTTGGTGGTACAACGCTCAGTATCGATGCTAATACCGATGTAATCATTGTTTCAAAAGACTATGCAAGTGAAGTTAAAGAAGGAAGAGAATTCCACTTATTAAATAAGATTTCCACTATCACAGGCACAGTCACTGATGAATCACAAATCTATGCTAAGTTAGGTGACTTCATCAACAAGAACACAAGAGACAACTATTTAAGAGAAGAATTAGTCAGTTTCGACCAAACTGCTTACGAAGGACTTATTGATCCAGATAACAACGAAATCATTATCAAGTCATTCACAAGTCAAGGTGCTGTCGATTACGAAAGAATGAACTTAGCAATGTTGTTCTTCTATAACTATCGCAGAGTATACGTTGATAGCATCGATGGCTCAGTCTACAGCGTTGGTGTTGATAAGATGTACCGCTTAAAGAGAGTACAAACATCCACCCCACACGATTATAGATTCCAACTTATTGATGAAGATAACAACGTTGTCAGTCTATTAGGTGTTGTCTCATTACGTATGAGCTTTAGAGTTAACGAACTCGCGGTCGCTTATATCACAAATGTCAGTGCTTATGGTTCTGATGGTGGTAAGCAATTTAGAGTCAGTGTTCCTCTCAAAGCCAATGACGAAAACACAATCAATGTTCCATTAGACCTTATCTATTACAATAGCAGATCAACTGGTTCATATAGAGGTGTCATCACAGACCACTTAAATGTCATATCGTACTATGTTACTAAACCATTCAATTTAGGACATGACTTATACCAAAAGACAATCTATATGTGGTCAATCATCAATGACACTCAAATCGCTTCTTATATGAATGTCGGATATATCGCAAGTCGTAAATATGCCGACTTCAAAGTTGCGGTTAAAGAAGTTGGTGGCGCTAGACAATTATCATTCTCTGATGAATTCAATATGGCTAAGCTCCACTTCACAAATGATAAATTGCCACACATTTATAACCGCTCCAGGTTACTACCAAGAGTTGGCTACATTAGATTCATGTTCTCAAACGATGAAGGCACACGAATGGTCTTATCTAAGTTAGAAATAATCTACTCATATAGTTTATTGATGAAAGGAGTCAAATAATATATGTCTTATGCTCAAGAAATTGAAAGATTAAAAGAAATATCGACTTATTATCTTCCATTGAACACTGCTGAATCTGGTCTTACAGCCGAGCAAATCAAAGAAAAGACTTATGCTGGTCTATTCTACTTGCTCGAGTTATTAGAAACAGTTAGACAGAATTACGCAAGTGCTGATGCAGGATTAGCAAACGATATCTCCGCATTAAGTTCTTCCATCACCGCTCTTGCTGGTAGGGTTAGTTCAATCGAAGTAGATACCGCTGCAATTGCAGTTCTACAAAATCAAGTTGCTGGGTTATTGACATTAACCGCTAGTCACACCTCAACCATCACTACGATGCAGACAGCAATCAACACAATTAACGCGAATATCACAACGTTAAGAAGCGACATTGTTAATGGTGTTATCTCCTCTTATAAGGCGATTAGAGATGGAAGCGGTAATGTTATCACCACAACTTATGCGACTAAAGCAGCGTTAGCATTAACGGATGCTGAAATCACAAAGATTAAAAATGGTAGCACAACAGTTGGAAAGGCGGCTAGCGACCAAGATGGAAACATCATTGATCAAACCTATGTTAAGAAAAGTCAAATTGTTGATGCCTTAACAAGTACATCCACTACCGCTCCACTAAGTGCTAATCAAGGTAAAGCATTAAAAGATTTAATTGATACATTATCTAATTACATCTATAACGGAGCAGCTAACACATCAATCGATAGACTTGCTGAAGTATTCGCGTTCTTAACCGGTCACGATGATGACGAAACACTTGATGGTATTCTCGCTGGTAAGGTCTCAATTGCTGACTTAGTTGATGCCTTAGATTCACAAGTCACAAACAAAGCATTAACCGCAAATCAAGGCTATGTGTTAAAAGGTCTCATCGATGCGTTAACCACTACTGTTAATGCAAAGGCTAATTCCGATGATGTTTACACAAAGGCTGGAGCAGAATCAATGGTTGATACAAAACTCGCTGCAGTCGATTCGTTGAATGTAATTGCTGATGAAGATAACAGCAAGAATTATACATATCAAATTAAGATTCAAAGTGGTAAAGCGAAACTAATTGCCACTGAAGTCGAATAAGAAAGGAGAAAATGATATGTCAAATGTATTAGACAAAGTTCTATTAGGTGATGAGGCGTTTACTACCGAAATGGAAAAACTCATTCGTGTTATTCGACACGGTGGTGCTGGAAATTACAAGGGTAAAAACCAATTCACTTATCCAGAACTCAAAGAAATTGCTAATGATGGTGATTTCTTCGACTACTTCGAGATTGGTGACATCTTAACACCAAGTAAAGAAACAGGCGTTTCAGTCGTTTCGTCTAACTCTGGTCTTACAGTTACTATCTCTGAAGAAACATTCCTCACTTGGTTAACAGACAATGTTCAAGGTGTTGCCAAGAGAGACTATGAACTCATCTATGATGGCAGTGAATGGCATTTACACGATGAAGATATCGTATTAGCAAATATGGGCGTTACCATTTCAAGCGGTACTCCAGTTGCTGATGATAAAATCGTCATTCACGAAGCCGCTGACAAAATCTATTTCAGAGTTGTCAGTAAGTTAAGTGATGGTCACGCTCAATTATTCAGTGTGTTTCCAGTCTTAACGGGTGCTCAATTCTGTGCAGCACAAAAATTACACGTATTCTCTAGCGGTCTTGCAGCGGGTACTTACAAGTTCTCTTTATTAAAAGGTTCTTATGGTGGTTCTACTGGTGCTGATGGTGCATACGTATTCACAAGCACAGTTGCTATTCCTAACAATGGTTGGTTAAGACTTGATGGTTGGGGCTTCTGGAAATCAACTTATAGTTCCGCTCAATTCTTATCCGATACCAAAGTCAAAACTTATGACGCAAGCGGCAATGTTCTTGAAACAATTACTCCAGTTGCCTTCACTGACCAAACTTGTGACTCTGACTTAGGCAACTATTCCGCTAGAAAAGACCAATACTCCAGTGCTGAACAAGCATATAAAAACTCTATGGAGAAACAAGGAGCTGGTTCTAACGAATACATCAATTCCGCTATTGACCAATGGCTCAATACCGACAAGTTAGCAAACAACTGGTGGGAAGCAAGAGATGTATTCGATGTCAAACCTAACTTCGCTAATGTCAATGGTTTCTTGCACGGATTAGATGAAGAGTTCTATGAATGTATCAGAAAAGCCGATGTTTATACCAAAGGTGAAACTGTTTACGAAAATAGAGCCGCTCAAACATTAAAGAGAAAGTTCTATCTCTTATCTGAAAAGGAAATTGGCTTCACCGTTTATGGCGATGAAGGCGAAAAGATGATTGATTATTATAAACAATTTGGTAACGCCACTAACAGTGCTGTTAACTGGCGTATTATCAAAACACAAGCTGGTTCCGCACAGTATGTGTGGACACGCTCCGCCATCCGCGGCAACGCGTATGACGTCTATCTCGTGAATACGTCTGGGGCTTACGGCGACTACTACGCTTACTACAGTCGCGCGGTTGTTCCCGCTTGTGAA